>ENA-OWPA01000048-OWPA01000048.1-bioreactor-metagenome-genome-assembly--contig:-NODE-48-length-213893-cov-43.299702_pt1 | contig 213893 bp, 195 predicted proteins | sample MGYA00238139_ERZ651803 | MGnify/ENA primary metagenome ERZ651803 (study PRJEB26909, sample SAMN07631231) | bioreactor metagenome | isolation source: Switchgrass digestor | place: USA: Dartmouth...
GGATGGTATTTAGATAGTGAATTTAGTGGTGAACCAGTAACTCAACTTACTGAAGCTAAAGATTATACATTATATGCTAAATGGGAAGCAATTGAATATAAAATTACTTATGAATTATATGGTGGAACATTAGAAGATCCAGTGGTTAAATTTACTGAAGCAGATCTTCCACTAACTCTTCCAAAACCAACAAAAGAAGGATATACATTTGCAGGTTGGTATTTAGATAGTGAATTTAGTGGTGAACCAGTAACTCAAATTACTGAAGCTAACGATGTTACTGTTTATGCTAAATGGGAAGCAATTGAATATACAATTAATTATGAATTAGATGGTGGAACATTAGAAGATCCAGTGGTTAAATTTACTGAAGCAGATCTTCCACTAACTCTTCCAACACCAACAAAAGAAGGCCATAACTTTGTTGGATGGTATTTAGATAGTGAATTTAGTGGTGAACCAGTAACTCAACTTACTGAAGCTAAAGATTATACATTATATGCACGTTGGGAAGAAATTGAAGGATATAACGATGTAACATTAAAACGAATTGAAATTAGAACAAAGGATAATGAGTTAATTAAATCAATTACTGATATTAATGGTTTAATAACTATTATATTAAAATACCAATATAATGATATAATGGTTATTGCAGTACCAACTTTTGATAGTACAACTGTTAATTCTCCAATTTCGTTATTACTTGAAGTGAATGTAGAAAAAGAAGTAGAGTTTGAAGTTACAGCTTTATCGGGAATTAAAAAAGTATATAAAGTTATTTTTAATCGTGATAGTGAACCATTGTTAACAAATATTTCATTTGAACAAGATATTCAACTTGATTTTGGCAGTAATTTAATATATCAAGCTGATGTTGAAAAAGATGTTTCAGAAGTGGATATTATTGTTACTACAAATTATGTTAACAATAAAGTTTACATTAATGGTGAATTAGTGTTACTTGAGGAATTGACTGGCACTAAGAAAATAGTTCTAGATGAACCAGGTAAAACTACAACAATTACAATTATTGTTAAATCAATGTTTGAGGAAGAAAGTATTGAGTATAAAGTACTTCTTTCTCGAAAAGGATTATCAAGTGAGGCTAAATTAGATAACTTAGTTGTAGATGGTAAAACATTATATCAAAAAGATACTAATACACCTGGATTTGATCCTAATATTTATGAATATGTGGTAACAATTCCTTTTGTAGAAACATCAATCTCCCTTTCCGCAATCCCTTCTGCAAATGCTACTATTAACATTATCTATCCAACAAGTTATCAAATTGGAGAAAATACTGTTAAAGTAGTAGTTACTTCGGAAGATGGTACGAATATCCAAGAATACATTATTACTGTTAATCGCTTAGCACCATCTTCGATTGCTGAGATTGAAGAGATTAAAGTCATTAATGTTAATACTAATGCTGTTCATATGCTAAATGATATTGTATATGGAACACAAGTTACTTTAACTGTTCCATATGAATATAACCAAGTTAAATTTGAAATTACTCTAACAGCTGAAAGTATTAATGCGACAGTAATTAACCCAGGAATCATAAGTTTAGTTGAGGGAGATAATTTTGTACAAATTAAAGTGATTGCTGAGGACGAGACAGAGTATATTTACGAATTAAATATTATTAAAGAATTCGGAGATACTAATGCTACCTTAGCAAATCTTGTTGTAACTGATAATAACAATAAAACATATGACTTTGGCTTTACATCCGAACAAATTGCGTATGCTTTTGCTGTTGATGGTAGCGCTACTTCTTTAAAAGTTTTAGCAACACCAACTTCTAGTAAAGCAACTGTTATAGTTGGCGATGCAGAAATGAATCCATATGATGCAAATAATATTCTAATCGAAGATGAATTTGACATCTATGTATGGGTTATTCCTCAAAAAGGCCAACCAAAAGCTTATGTAATGCGTATTAAAAAAGACACCATTCTTTCCACTCCGCAATTAAACACTATCATTATTTCCGATGGTAGTGGACGAAGTCTAAATAACAACTTAAACCCAATATTTAAACCTGATGTATATACTTATACATTAACTGTTGATTATTTAGTTGATGAATTGTTTATTGCGGGAATTGGAGTTGATGGGGCACGTATTATTAGCGGTAGTCATACTACTAACTTGAAATTATTACCACAAGAAAATATTATTGAAGTAGTGGTTGAAAACCTAGACGGTAGTGCAACTACAACCTATACTTTTGTGGTGTATCGTTTGAAACCAAGTCATATTGCTGAACTTGAGTATATTAAAGTAAATGATGAGATAATTTTAATAGAAGATGGAAAATTCAATTATCAATTAGAAGTAACAAATGATGTGACAGTTGTTGAAATAAATCCATATACTCGCTTAAATGTCGATTCGATTGTCATTAATGGTACTTTATACAACAATATGACACCCCCAACATTTGATTTAGCATTACATAATAATAAGTTTACTATCGTTGTCACAGCTGAAGACCGGGTGACTAAACAAACATATACTTTAAATATCATTCGCAAAGATAAGTCAACTCAAGCCAAAGTTTTAGATGTTATTCTAAGTGATGATGAAGCAATATTTGCTAATAAAGAAAATGGCGAGTTTACTCCAACTGACTTTAATCCAAATAAATATCTTCATTATATCTATGTCCCTTCATATTTAGGCCAAATAACAATGGAATTTATCCTTGAGCCAAATAGTACATTAGAAGGTGTCACAGGTAAGAGTTTAACTGTGGACTTAGATTATGGATATAATTTTATTCCAATTGTGGTGATTGCTGAGGATGAAGTTACTAAATCATTCTATTTCTTTGTTGCATATCGTGAAGAACTTTCTAGTAATTGCTCAATCAAATCAATTACTTTAAACAATGAAGGATTAACCTTAGTTAAAAAAGATCCATATACTTACACAGTAACGATTGATAAAAATACTAAGCAACTTGACTTATCAATTGAGTTAAGTGACAGCAAGGCGACATACCAAATAGTAGGAAACGAATTATTACAAGATAAAGATGTTGTTCAGATCATTGTTACTGCGGAAGATGGTACAATCGGATTATACTCAATTTTCGTTGCGCAGCCGTCACCAACAACAAGTTTTAGTTTAGATAATAATTTATTATATATTGTCATTGGCTTGTTGGTATTACTAAATATAATTAATTTAGGATTATTAATAAGTTTAAATCGTCGTTATTAAAAATAAAGCGGAGGTAAAAATACTTTTCCTCCGCTTTTGTTTTAAAAAATATTTGGGAAATTTTGAGATTATGCTATAATTAAATGAAAAACTTTTTAAAAGGGGTGAGTAAATGAAATTAGAGGTAAGTGTTGACTCCCTTGAATCAGCATTAGCTGCCCAAAGTGGTGGTGCCGATCGCATTGAGTTATGTAGTAACTTAAGCATTGGAGGAACCACTCCAAGTAGTGGCTTGATTGAAATTATTCGTGACAATCTAAATATCGAAGTATATGTTATGATCCGGCCACGTGGTGGGGATTTTTGCTATAGTGATTACGAATATATGGTAATGAAAAAAGATATTGAGAATTGCAAAAGGTTAGGGGTAGATGGAATAGTTGCAGGGATATTGACTCCTCATGGAGAAGTCGATATTCATAAAATGGAAGAAATTGTTAAACTTGCCTATCCATTAAAAGTTTCTTTTAATCGTGCTATTGACCGCTCTAATGATTTATTTAAAGCGACTGAAATTTTAGCACATATCGGCGTCGAACGCATTTTAACATCTGGAGGAAAACCAACAGCAATTGAAGGAATAGAAATTATTAAAGAACTTAACGAAAAATATGGTAATCAAATCATTATTATGCCAGGGTCAGGAATAAATGAAATCAATGTTACTGAAATAATACAAATCGCTAAGGTTAAAGAGATTCATTTTTCAGGAAAAGTTTATCAAAAATCAAAAATGATATATAAAAATAATGATATAAATCAATTAGACACAATTACGATTTCCAATACTCACAATTTACTTTGTTCAGTAAAACGAGTTAAATTAATGAGAGAAATATTAAATAATTATTAAAAAACTCACCATCTGGTGAGTTTTTTAATAAATAAAATTTTATTAAACTATAAGTTTAATATGAGTCTATTGTATTTTTTTAATAAATATAATATAATGTAAGTGAAAGACACATACAGCAAACAAAAAAGGAAAAAGGGCTAAAAAGCCAACAATGTGTCTTGTAATTGGTGAGAAAGATGCATACAGCAAAAATGCAAAAGGTAATTAAAAAATGATGCATCTTGTAGTTGCTTATCATTTTTGATAAGCAACTCTCACACTTATTATAAAGGGGAGATTTAAATGAACTTTATGGACTCATTAGAAAAAAATATATATTCGGTTTTAACTGAAAAAGGTGATAAAGCCTATGCAACATCAGGGTCATACTGTCTAGATTATTTTGCTTTAATTGGAGGTTTTCGTCACCAACATAAACATGTGATAAATAGTTTTTTAAAAGCTTTTTTTGAAGATAAATATACTGCATTAAAATTGTTGTTTTATACTCGTGATATTCGTGAAGGATTAGGCGAGCGTAATTCTTTTCGCCTAATTTTAAATGTTTTGGCGAATTTTTATCCAGATATAGCAAGACAAATTATTCCATATGTTCCTGAGTATGGTCGTTTTGATGATTTGCTTGTTTGCCTTGATACGCCAATTCATAACGATATTATTGAATTCATAAGAGTAAGATTAGAAGAAGATATAAAACTACATCAAGAAGGCAAAGAAATTTCGTTACTAGCTAAATGGTTACCTTCAGTTAACACTTCTAATAAAGATACAGTGAAGTTTGCTAAAAAGATTGCTAAAGGATTAAATATGACTGAAGAAGAGTATCGTAAGACTTTGTCTATGTTACGCAAAGGTCGTATTATTGAAAATTATTTAAGAACTAAAGATTATACTTTTGACTATCAAAAACAACCGTCAAATGCTTTATTAAAATATCAAAAGGCATTTATTCGTAATGATTATGAACGTTATTTCACTTATTTAGTGGATGTAAATGCCGGTAAAGCTAAAATGAATACTCAAACACTTTATCCTTATCAAATTGTTAGTAAAATTATGTATCAAAGAGGTAAGTCAAAATTAGAGCGAAGCGCTTTAGATACAACTTGGAAAAACTTATCTCGAATAAGTACTAATCGTAAAGCAATTGTCGTTCGTGACGGTTCAGGCTCAATGTATATCAACCGAATCAATTCTCCAATTGCGATTGCAACTAGTTTAGCGTTATTTTTCTCTGAACAATTAACACCACCATTTAAAAATGCCTTTATTACTTTTAGCGAAAATCCACAACTAGTAAAAGTTCCAGAAAAACTAGACATTTATGGTAAAGTAATCTATACTTTACAATTTGATGAGGTAGCGAATACAAATATTTCAAAAGTTTATGAATTAATTTTAAATGTGGCTAGATCAAATGATGTAAAACCTGAAGATATGATTGAACAAATTATAATAATTAGTGATATGGAATTCGATCAATGTGTTGTAGATAAAACTTCCTATGAGGTATTCCGTGAAGAATTTTTAAAACTAGGATACAAATTACCACAAGTAGTATTTTGGAATGTTGAAGCACGCAATGTCCATGTGCCGGTTACGCGTAGAGACCAAAATGTTATAATGGTCAGTGGCTCCAGTGATAAAATATTTGATTTTGTTGTGAATAATGATTTAAATAACGTTAATCCATATGATTTTATGTTAGATGCTTTGAAAAAGTATGGTTTTGTAGATAATTTAAAATTGTAAGGGGGATTTTATATGCAGTCTCGATATCCGGTAGTTGATTTAAAAGCCACCGGGAAAAGAATCAAACAACTTCGTGAACAACATAATATGTCAGTCCGGGATTTGCAAATTCAATTAGGTTTTGAATCCCCCCAAGCAATTTATAAATGGCAATGGGGTGAAAGCTTACCCAGCATCGATAATTTAATTATCCTAGCCCATATTTTTAACTGTACCATTAATGATATAATTGTTACTACTATTTATTGAAAGTATAATTGGATATGTAAATTTATAAATAATTGTTAGATATTTTGAGAAGTCTCAAAATGTCTATTTTTTTATATAACTTCATATTTAACTAGTTAAGAACTTTTATAATCTAAATAATCGTATATCAAATGAAAAAGTTAGGATTTTATCTTATAATATACTTAAAACAAGAAACAATAAAAAAGGGGTAATGTTATGAAAAAAGTAGCTTTTTTCGATGCGAAAGAATATGATATGCGTTCATTTGATCGCTATAATACTAATTATGAAATAAAATATATCAAACAAAAACTTTCACCACAAACTGCGTATCTTGCTGAAGGGGCGGATGCTGTTTGTGTATTTGTAAATGATATTGTTAATGATGAAACGATCAATATTTTACATAAATTAGGTGTTCAATTAATTGCGTTGCGCTGTGCAGGATTTAATAATGTAGATGTGAAAGCAGCCTATAAAAAGATTCACATTGTAAGGGTCCCAGCATATTCACCATATGCAGTAGCTGAACATGCAATGGCACTTTTATTAACCTTAAATCGTAAAACTCATAAAGCATATCGTCGAACTAGGGATTTTAATTTTAATATTGATGGACTACAAGGTTTCGATATGTATGGAAAAACGATTGGCGTAATTGGAACAGGAAGGATCGGAAAGATTTTTATTAATATTTGTAAGGGCTTTGGAATGAATATTTTGGCTTATGATTTGTATCCAGATCCAAACTTAGATGTTCAATATGTAACATTAGATGAATTACTTAGTCAAAGCGATATGATTTCTATTCACTGTCCGTTAACACCTGAGACAAAATATATGATTAATAAAAATACTATAGCAAAAATGAAAGATGATGTTATTTTAATTAACACATCACGTGGTGCAATAATAAATAGTAGAGATTTATTAGAGGCATTAAAGAAAGGAAAATTTCGTGGCGTTGGATTAGATGTGTACGATGAAGAAACAAATATTTTCTTTGAAGATTATTCGGATACAATCATCGAAGATGATATAATTACTCTTTTAATTGCACAACCTAATGTGATAATTACTTCACATCAAGCATTTCTAACTGATGAAGCTTTGGCCAATATCACTCAAGTCACATTAAAAAATTTAGATCAATTTTTTGAAGGAGGACCATTAGACAATCAAATTTGTTATCGTTGTCAAGATGGACCAGTCCGTTTTGAATGTAGTACTCAACGAAAAGAACGTTGTTTTTAATAAAAAATTTAAAGAAGTAAGTATTCTAGATGACTAGAAATACTTACTTTTTTTATGGGGCATTTTACCTTGAAATTTTTAAAAAATGTTGTTATAATTACTATGTTATTTTAAGTATCAAAGTTAGGAGTAGTAAAATGGATCTAAAGACATTAGCAATTTTATTGTTTATATTAACTTATGGATTATTATTAACTTTTCCTAAATATCGAGCACATATTGCAGTTATTGCGGCATTTTTATTTGTTATGCTTGATATCGTTCCTGTCGAAGTAATGTTCAGTCAGATTGACTGGAATGTTATTTTAATGATTGTTGGAACGATGGGAGTAGTTGGTTTTTTTATTGAGTCAAAAATGCCTGCTTTGCTTGCGGATATCATTGTAGAAAAGACACCTAATGTGAAATGGGCCGTAGTTTTATTATCGATTGCTGCAGGATTAATCTCGGCTTTTATTGATAATGTTGCTACTGTGTTGATGTTTGCCCCGGTGGCATTGGTAATGTGTAAACGACTAAATATTTCTCCAGTTATGCCTATTATTGCAATTGCAATATCTTCGAATTTACAAGGTGCTGCTACTTTAGTTGGTGATACCACATCAATTTTACTTGGATCTTACTTAGGAATGAATTTTAGTGATTTCTTTTTCTTTAAAGGGAAATTTAGTTTGTTTTGGATAGTACAAGCCGGTGCTATTGCCAGTATATTAATATTGTTATGGTTCTTTAGAAAAGAAAAAAATCGTGTTGAACCAATGCCACGTACTAAAGTTTCTGACTATGTCCCTACTGTATTATTAGCATTAATCGTGGTATTGCTAATTATAGCATCTTTTATTAATAATAAACCAAAACTAATCAACGGAATAATTTGTATTTCTTTATTTGGGGTAGGTTTAATATATAAGTTGTTTAGAACTGGTGACATCAAAGTATTTGCAAAATCTCTTTCAGAAATTGATTATGAAACAGTTATTTTACTTGCAAGTTTATTTGTAATAATCGCTGGTTTAAAACTTGTAGGTGTTATTCAAGACATTAGTAATTTCTTTATCAAAGTCAGTGGGCAAAATGTTTTGTTAGCCTTTTTATTAATTGTTGGGGGTTCTGTTTTAATCTCGGCATTCGTCGACAATATTCCATATGTAATGGCAATGTTACCTGTTGTTGATCAAATTACAGTTTCTTTGAATCTAACAGGGAATGCTCAATATGTTTTATTTTTTGGATTAATTATTGGAGCGACTTTGGGTGGTAACTTATCACCAATCGGCGCTTCCGCAAACATCACTAGCATCGGAATTTTACGTCGCGATGGTTATGAAGTAAAAACATGGGATTTTATGAAACTAGGGATTCCATTTACTTTAACTGCTGTTGCTGTGGGATCGATATTAGTTTATTTAATTTGGGGTTAAGAGCTAGATATTCTAGCTCTTTTTTTTCATAAAATATAAAAATTATTAATAAAAAAATAATAAAAATGAAATTTTTTTCAAATAGACAAAATAATTATTAGTATGTTAAAATTAAGTTAGAAAAGAGGTGAGGACAAGTGAAAGTACTATGTATTGACTTACGAAGTTTTTATGCGTCAGTTGAATGTATTTTACGTGGACTTGATCCTCAAGAAACTAATTTGGTGGTTGCGGATGTATCACGTGGTGAAGGTTCAATTGTTTTAGCAGTAACTCCAAAATTAAAAAAATTAGGAGTTAAATCCCGCTGCCGAATTTTTGAATTACCTAAAGAAATTGATATTATTTTTGCCAAACCTCGGATGAAAAAATATATTGAGTTTTCTTCAAAAGTATATGAGATTTATTTAAAATACGTTTCCGAAGAAGATATTCATATTTATAGTATTGATGAAGCTTTTCTAGATTTAACAAGTTATTTGAATTACTATAAACTACCTATTGAAGGGATTGCTAAAAAGATAATTGATGATATATACCATACTACCAAAATTGAAGCTACATGTGGTATTGGTGACAATATGTTTTTAGCAAAAGTTGCTTTAGATTGTATTGCTAAAAATATGCCAAATCGAATAGCATACTTAAATCAAGAATTATTTATTGAAAAAATGTGGGATTATCATCCGTTAAATAAAATTTGGGGAATCGGAACGGGAATTGAAAAACGTCTTAATAAAATGAACATTTACACTTTAAGAGAACTAGCGAATACACCTCAAGAAATATTAGAAGAAGAATTTGGAATTCTTGGAAAAGAATTATATGAACATGCTTATGGAATAGATTATTCAACTGTCAAAGAAGTAAGAAATTATCAGCCAACTAATAAATCATTAGGTTATGGGCAAGTGTTATTTAGAGATTATAACTATAAAGAGATGGAAGTAATTCTTTTAGAAATGATTGACGATTTAGCTACTGAACTAGTTATGAAGAAATTACAATGTCAATTAATTCATTTAAGCATAAGTTATACTAGTAAAGTAGGAGGTGGCTTTAGCCGCCAAATGTCACTTCCAAGCCCAACTAATAGTCGTACTGTTCTTTTTGAGGCTTTTAAAAAGTTATATTATCAATATGTTCAAGATATCCCAATTCGTAAAATTCAAATTCGGGTCGGGAAATTATCAAATGAAAATTATATGCAAACTTCGCTATTTACAGATTCTGAAAAGATTGAAAAAGAGCGCCGCTTATTAGAGGCAATCGGCCAAATTAAGGCTCGTTATGGTAAAAATGCAGTTAATCTTGCGGTAAGCCATACTGAGGTGGGAACTCAGTTGGAGCGAAATAAATTAATCGGAGGACATAATGCGGAATAGGAAAGGAAAATGGCAACCTTTCGATGCCTTAACAGGATATCATGAAGCCCTAGAGAAAGTTGTTTTACAAAAAAACAAACAAGCTAGGCCAGTTCTTGCTAGTGAATATTTTGAAGAGTTAAATGAAAAGTTGTATGAAGCACTTGCCAGCAAGAAAGAAGTTTCGATTAAGTATTATGATGATGGTTATATTTATAAAGTGTCAGGAATTATTAGTAAAGTGGATACTGTTTATAAAATGATAATTATTAATAATAAAAAAATTCCGTTAAATTCTATAACGGAAATAATTTTAGAGGAGAAAATATGAAACAAAATGATAAATATTATGTAGGCCATCGTGGAAGTCGTGGTGTAGGAGTAGAAAATACTATTGAAGCTTTTTTAGAGGGAATAAGAAGATCATATCAAGCTTTAGAGTGTGATGTAAGAGTATCTAAAGATTTGCAATTTATTATTTTTCATGATCCTGATTTGAAACGCCTTGCACTTAGAGATGAGATTGTAGAAAATATGACACTAGAAGAATTAAAAAGCATTGTTTTGACTCAGAAAATAGGGGAACGAGTTTTAAGCGGAAAAATTCCTACATTACAAGAATACTTAGAACTTTGCAAAAAATATCAAGTGACTCCATTAATTGAGTTAAAATGGAGTACAGGTATTAATAATAATGATTGTACAAATGTTGATAAATTAATTAAATTAATCGAAGAACATGATGCATTAGATCAAGCGATTATTTTAACATCGATGACTAATGTTTTACAATACTTAAGAAATTACTATCCAAATCTTCAATTACAACTTTTACTTGGTGCCAGCCAACCTTTAAATAATACTAATTTAGAGTTTGCTTTTTATAATAATATTTCGCTTGATTTACATTATTCTTTAGTTACTCAAGAAATAATCAATCTTGCTCATCAAAATAATGTATTAGTAAATTGCTGGTCAGTAAATGATGAAGGATTAGCACAAAAATTTGCTAAAATGGGGATTGATATGATAACTACTGATGATTTACGATAAAAGAGCCAAAATTGGCTCTTTTATCGTTTTTTAATAATGAAATTATCTTCTAATAGGACCCAGTTTTGTGGGAAAGGAAAGCCTAATTTCCAGTAACTAATACCACGAAGGTTTAATTCTTTAACTAAATCAAACTTGGCTTGAATGGAACGAACATCTTCGAACCATACGATATGTTCATTTTTATTATTATCATAATAATTGAAATATGGGGCTTGTTGGGAATAGTCATAGTTAATTGTTGCACCAACATTTCTTGCTAAATCAACTGCTCCAAGAGGGCTTAAAGTCGTGGCATATGTTCCTTCTGTATATGGTAAAGTCCAATCATAACCGTATAAGTTTTGACCAAGCATAATTTTATTACTTGGGATTACGGTTAGGGCATATTCAATAACTTTGCGGACTTCAGGAAGTGGTGAGACAGGCATTGGTGGTCCAGCCACATAACCCCATTCATATGTCATTATCACTACAAAATCCGCAATCTGCCCAATACCGGCATAGTCATGGGCTTCATACCACTCGCCGACTTGGGTAGCACTAATTTTTGGGGCTAATGCTACTGACATTAATAAATCATTTTGGTTTAAACGTGTTTTAGCTTTTTGTAAGAAAGTTAAATAATTAGTTCGTAAATATGGTGGAATAAATTCTAAATCAAAATGAACATCAGTTACTAATAAGTTTTTAGCCTTGGTGATAATTTCTGAAATTAATTTATCTTGTAAAGAAGGATTAGTCAATATCACTTCTGCTAGTTCTGCACTAAACATTCCTTTTTCTAGATTAGTTACACTAAGCATAATTGTCGTTCCAGCTTGTTGCGCAATTTCTACAAAATTATTCAAAGGTGGATCTTGTAAAGTTCCATCCCGTTTTATTTGAAAACTAAATGGCGATAAATAAGTTAAATAAGGGACCTTATTTGTTACTTCATCAATTAATTCCTGACTGACTGGATCAGTTAGCGGTTCAACATAAGCATTCGTTTCTATCTCCGTTTTATCACGTGGAGGAATAAATAATTTCATTCCCACTTTTAATGCATCTAATACTGCTAAATTATTCGCTTTAGCAATAGTTTCATAATTTACATTAAACATTCTCCCGATTTTAAAAAGTGTATCCCCTTCTTTAACAGTATAAAAAGTTCCCATTTTGGGAATTAATAAAGCTTGCCCTATTACTAATGGAGTTTCTAAAGAAAGTCCATTAATTGAAGCTAATGAATTGATATTAACATCAAATGTTTGGGCTATTTTGTATAAACTATCGCCGCTCTTGACAACATAAATTTCCATAACTATCCCTCATTTCTATTTTTACTAAATTATATGAATATTAAATTAAAAAAAGAATTACCGAAGTAATTCTTTTAGTATAATAAGTGCTTCTTCAAAGTCTACAATTGGATCTAAGCAAGAATGATGTTCACAAATGTATATAACAAATGGAGAGTTAATTTCATAATCATTAAAGTATTTGGAATTGCGAATTTGATTAAAGTTAAAAACATTGACAATTGCAAATGGATTATATGTTTCATAGATAGTGTCTTTTAAAGTTTTCCGTTGTTTTTCATTTTCACAGATTGCTAAAACATCTAAATACATATATCGATCAATTATTTGACTAGTAAGCAAAAATAGATATGATATTGGGCGATTATAAATATTTAACGCTAAAGCATTTAAACTTTGTTTAATTAACCGATTATAACCTAAGTCAATTGTTAGGCCTTTTAAACGTATTAGATTATGTAAAGCCATAGAGTTGCCACTAATTGTAATTAAATCTTCTGTTACTTTAGGTCTCATTACACAGTCATCTTGCAACGACGTATAATAAAAGTTTCCGTTTTTCTCATCGTAAAAAGTTTTAATCATTTCATCACTTAAATTAATTGCTAATGTTAAATATTGTTCTTCATTAGTAACATTAAACATTTCGATTAAAACATTAATTAAAAACGCATAATCATCTAAAGTAATAATTTGTTTATTTTTGGTTTGGTTAAAATAGTTAAGTAAGTGATTTAAAGAAGTTTGGGCTTTTGATAAATAGGATTCATCTTTTAAGATTATACTAGCAAGAACATATAACCATAAAAAATTAGCATTGTGTGAAATATTAATTATATTATTTTTTACAATTGTTGCTTTTGTTTGTATATGAGCAGTTAATTTTTCTTTAATTAAATTGACTTTTATTTTATCACAAGGAGTTTCTATTTGGTGTTGGTATAAATGATAAACATTATGGTTTTTATAATGAGGAACTAAAGTAAAATATTGCTTAAAAAGATGATATTCATCATCGGATAAAATCCCTTGAAGTTCATCTTTAGTCCAAAAGTAAGAAATTTCATCTTCTAAGTTAATATTTACAAAAACTTTGTTATCCCAAAGAAGCCCTTGACTAAAATTATTTTCAATAAATTTTATAAGTTTTAAGGCAATTTCTTTAAATAAAAGATGTTTAGTCTCCCAATAGTAATGTAAGTAACAAATGGCCAGGAGACTATTATCAGTTAATGCTTTTTCAAGTAAAGGGGAATGCAAGTCTTGAGTTATACTTAAACGATAAAAGCCATCATTTAGATGATCATAAATCCCACTAAAATACATTTTTTCTAGAGTATTAAAGCCGATATCTAAAGCTTTACGATTATCGGTGGCTTTAAAAACAGTAAGTAGGAAGAGAGAGAAATGCGGAAGGGGGAGTTTGGGTTGGATAAAAAATCCTCCAATTTGTTCATCATAGTTTTCTAAAAGAGAATTTAAGGTTTCATTAATAATTGATTTATCCCATTTAAAAGATATATGAGAATTATTTTCAAGAGTCACAGTACTTTTAGCAATTTTCTCTAAAACATCTTTCGCATTATTCCAGTAATAAATAATTGATTGCAAAGTATTGTAAAAAGACTGTCTTGGCAAATAATTTGCCATAAAAAATGGTTGTTGTTCCGCATTTAAAACTAAATTCAATGGCCAACCATTTTTTTGAAAAAACTGATAACTTATTTGTGAATATAACATTGCAATATCCGGACGCTCATCTTTATCAACAATAATAGCGATAAAATGTTCATTAATAAATGAAGCAATTTCTTCATCTAAAAATGTTTCTTGATGCATTTTAAAACACCGAAAACATGTCCTATGGCCAATTGAAACGAATACAGGTTTGTCTTCTTGCATTGCTTTATTAAAAGCTTCTTTACTCCATAGGTACCAATTAATTTTATCATTTGTATACATTTGTATGTATGGTGATATTTCGTTAATTAAATTCTTCATTTAAAAACTCCTTTGGTAGTAAGTCTTACTAACAATATTATTCTACTAAAATAATCATAATTATGAGAAATATATGCATTATGTATAAACTATTAACTTTAGAAAAAACTAACAAAGAGGTGGAAAAAATGAACAAAACTTTGTGGTTAGATTTTTCAAAAAAGTCAAATTATCCTAAGTTAGATAAAAATCTAGATGTTGATATATTAATTATTGGCGGAGGGATTTGCGGAATATTGTTGGCTTATCATTTACAAAAGTATTTTGATAAAATCGTAATCGTCGATCAAAATAAGTTGTATCATAATACGACAGGACATACAACTGGAAAAGTTACCTCACAACATGGATATATTTATTATGATTTAATTAATATGCATAGTAAAACAATTGCAAAAGAATATTATAAAGCAAATCAATTAGCGGTAAATTATTTAAAAGAGTTAATCACTAATGAACAAATCGATTGCGATATGGAAATTGTAAATGCGACATTATTTGCTATGGATGATAATGAATTGCAAATGTTAAAAAATGAAGAGCAAGCTTATCAAATGCTAGAAATACCTTATTTAAAAGAAACTATTACTATTGGAACTAATAATTATCAAGCATTAAAAATCCCTAACCAAATTGCTTTTAACGTGGTTAAATTTTTAGATCATATTCTTGCAAAACTTGATGAGCAAAAAGTTAGTATTTACGAAAACACCAAAATAAAGAAAACAATTACTCAACTAGAACCTCTAGCGGTTACTACGGAAGGATTTATTATAAAGGCCAAGCAAATGATTAGTGCAAGCCACTATCCAGTATATCGAGGCTTTAATTTTTATTTCACCAAATTAATTCCTTCAATAAGTTATGTAGTAGTCGGCAAAGCAATTGATACATTAAATCTTGATAATGAAATATTTATTAACATTGCAAACCCTGCTCGTTCGATACGATATGGATATAAAGATAATGAAAAATATATTATACTTGCGGGGAACAGTCGCGATAGTAGTAAAATGAATGATTTTGAAGAAGAGATTAACGATTTAAAACAATTTGGTAAAGACCATTTACAAATAACTGAATATTTATATGAATGGTATACTCAGGATTATCAAGTTTGTGATTTAATTCCTTTTATTGGACGAATAAAAAATACAAACATTTATATGGCTGCCGGATTTAATAAATGGGGGCTAAGTCATAGTGTATTAGCTAGTTTAATATTAACAGATTTAATTGTTAATGGATATGTCAAATATGAAGATATATTTAATCCTAATAGGAAATTACTATTGAGTAAAACTTTAAAATATAACTTAAAAATGATTAAAACATATATTTCAAGTAAGTTAGTTAATCAAATCAAAGACATCGAAATTGGTCCGAATGAAGGAAAAATTGCAAAAATTGATGGACGAAAATATGGAATATTTAAAGATTCAAATCATAAAATTTCTTAGTTAAGCCTACTTGTCCGCATATGGGATGTTCGTTATTATATAATAATGTTTCTAAAACATATGATTGTCCATGTCATGGGTCACGTTTTAAATATGACGGTACTTGTATTGATGGACCTTCTAATAAATCATTATCATGTTTTATTTTCGAGGGAGAATAAGGGTTGAGGAGAATCATATTAATTGCACGCCTTATTAATAAGTGATAAAATTGTCATGTAAAAAAATCAAAGAATATTAAGGAGGATAATATAATATGAAAGTTGTATATGCTACTAGAACAGGGAATGTTGAAATGTTTGTAAATAAATTGGGTTTAAGTGATGTAATGCAAATAAAAGACGGTACTGAAAAAGTCAATGAAGAATTTGTATTAGTTACTTATACTGATGGATATGGTGAATTACCAGCCGAAGTAGAAGAGTTTTTATCAAATAATGTGCATAATTTGCGTGGTGTTGCTGCAAGTGGTGACTATGGTTATGGGGATGCTTTTGCAATGGCGGCTGATGTAATATCTGAAATGTATAATGTTCCAATTTTAGCAAAATTCGAATTCGATGGAACTGACGAAGACGTTCAAAAATTTTTAGCTGAACTTGCCAAATTGGGATAATTTAGCATAAATTTAATATTCTATTGAGTATTCCTCCTTTTTAAGATATAATAGAGATATAAAATAAAAAAAGGAGGAAGAAATATGGATAAATATGTTTGCATTATTTGCGAATATGTCTACGATCCAGCAAAAGGTGATCCAACACAAAACATTGCACCAGGAACACCATTTGAAGATTTACCAGATGATTGGGTATGTCCTGAATGTGGAGCTGGAAAAGAAGAATTTGAAATAGTTAAATAGAAGGTGGATTAATGATAGCATATAAAATTCGCGAAGGAATTTATTGGGTTGGAGCGATCGATTGGCATTTACGCTTATTCCATGGATATTCTACTGATAAAGGAACAACTTACAATGCATATTTAATTTTGGATGAAAAAATTACTTTAATTGATAATGTTAAAGCAGAATTTACTGAAGAATTAATTGCTAGAATTTCTTCAGTAATTGATCCAAGTAAAATTGAAGTAATAATTTCTAATCATGGTGAGCCTGACCATAGTGGCTCATTACCAAAAATTTTGGAGTTAGCCCCAAATGCTAAAGTTTATTGTTCCAGTCCAAACGGAGTAAAAATTTTAAATGCCATTTATGGCGATATTCCAATTATTCCAGTTAAAACAAATGACACGTTATCAATTGGAAAACGAACTTTACAGTTTATTCAAGCACCAATGGTTCATTGGCCAGATAATATGGTAACATATATTCCAGAAGAAAAAATATTATTTAGTAATGATATTTATGGGCAACATTATGCCACAGCAAAACTATTCGATTCTGGAAATGATTTAGCAACGATTATTCACGAAGCTAAAAAATATTATGCAAATATCGTGTTACCATATACAAAACAAGCTAATAAGTATAATGATTTAATTAAAGATTTTGATATTGAAATGATTGCGACAGCTCATGGAGTTATTTGGAAAGATAATCTAAAAGAAATTCTTGCTTTATATGATGATTTATTAAACTCTCGTAAAAAAGAAAAAGCAATTGTTGTCTATGACTCTATGTGGGGAAATACTGACGTAATGGCTCGCAATATTATGGAAGCATTTATGGAAAAAGGCATTGAAGTTCGATTATATAACATAAACAATACAGAAGATTCTGATATTATTACTGAAATCGTTGATGCAAAATATTTAGCCGTTGGCTCCTCTACATTAAACAACAACATGTTACCAAAAATTGCTGGATTCCTTTACTATTTAAAAGGACTTGCTCCAGTAGATTTGCAGTACATTGCTTTTGGAAGTTATGGCTGGGGAGGTCAAAGCATCAAACAAATATCAGACTTTTTAGATGGGATTGGATATAAACCATTAATCGAACCAGTGAAAATGTTATATAATCCGACAACTGATGGTCTTACAAGTTTAAAACAAGCAATATTTTTAGCTTTAGACCAACAAAAGTAATCGTATAAATGCAATTATTGGTAAGTATTAGGTAGAGAATAGAAATATATCTCTACCTTTTGTATTTTTAATTGAACAATGAAATTAAAATTTTAAATAATAATTAAAAGTTTAATATTATTAATTCTCAAAAAATGGTTTTTCTTTATAAAAATTGATTATATATTAATTATGCTATAATTCCCGTAGATATTATATGTGGGAGGATATGTATGGCTATAATTACGAATGTGACCAATGAAATTATTGAAATTCATGAAGATGGTGGAATCTATCAAATTAAGAAGGGACTTAGTAGATTTTGTACCATCACAAGGAGATGTTGTTGTTTTAAAAAATATATTCGGGAAAATTAAAAAAGTTGCTCTCAATAATGAATATAGTAATACTCAAAAACATCTACATCTGTTATTTGGGGTGTTATTGCAGTAGTATTATCAGCACTTAATTTTGTTGGATTACCATTCATTCACTAAGTTGGATTAGGAATGGGAATTGCTGGATTAATTATAAGTAAAGATGAAAGAAAACATTCGAGATATAAAGAATCAGTAGTACTTAACACTCTAGCAATATGTTTGGCAGTCTTAGCAATAATTATCGGAACAATTTTATATATTTTAGAGAATTAATGTAAGCGTAATGTTCTTATGAAAAATAAGAATACATAGATAATTTTTAATAAAAAATACTTTGTGAAAATATAAGGATTTATCGTCATTGTATTATTTAATAGTTGATTAAAATTACTTTCGATTAGAAATTATAAAAATATCTAATCAAACAGTGTTCCAAAACAAAATATTATAATATAATAAACAACATTATGATTATAGTATAATTAAGTATAATAAAAGGCGGGGGATATTATGAAAAAGGAAAAAACAAGGAACAATTTTTACATATGGAGTATTTGCTGGTGGAATTGCTGGCTATAATGAATTTAATTATTTATTAGGTAAAGCAATTGAAACTATCGATAATCATAAAGTTTTAGTGTATATTGAAAGTGTTGGTTTTGCTGGCGGAATAGTTGGATATTCTCACAGAGAAGGCGGAGTAAAAAATTCTAGTTTTCAGGAGTTGTATCGAGATAATATAATGGGACAATGATTGGATATGTAGAACGTATAGCAAGAGCGGTTAATTTAGAGTGAAATTATATTAAAAAAGTTTATTACATGGCATCTCTAACTAATTTCTAGAGATGCTTTTTTATTTTTAATAGACATATATAATATTCAATTTTAATTTTGGTAAATAGATTAATTATGATCTTTTTTCATATTTCTATTAATAGCAAAAATATCAATTTACTTGATAGTAATAAAAATATATGATAATATAAAGTTAAGGTTAACCTTAACTTTATGAGGTGAAATAATGTTTCGAGCTGAAGAAGATTATATTAAATTGATTTATACTTTAACAATCGAAAATTCATTAGAATTAGTTAAAACGACTACATTAGCTAAACGACTTAATCATTCAAATCAAACAATAATTGAAATGGTAAAAAAGTTAGAACAAAAGGGGTTTGTAGAATATTATCCTTATAAAGGTGTTAAATTAACTGAGGTTGGAAAAAGAGAAGCAATTAGGATGATTAGAGCCCATCGGGTTTGGGAAGTGTTTTTAACGGAAAAACTTGGATTTGATTGGAATGAAGTTCATCAGGATGCAGAGTTGTTAGAGCATGCTAGTAGTAAGAAAATTATAGATGCATTATATCGATATCTAAATGAACCAATGCATTGCCAACATGGCAATCCGATTCCAACTGAATCAGGTCAATTAAGAGAGTTTTCTAGTCAAACTATGATCGATGAACCCAAAAAAGGACGTTTTTTAATTGAAAGATTTCAAGATGAAAAAGATGTGGCTAGTTTTCTAAATAAAAATAATTTATCAATCGGCGATGTCATTAATATCGAACATATCGACTTAGAAAATAATATATTAATAACAGATAAAAATAAAATGAAAATTACTAAAAAAATTGCCACATCGATTTATGGTAAATGGGTATAACTTGAGGTGATTTACAATGCCAAAGATAAAAATAGTGTTATTAATAATCATAATTGGGATTTTCTTAGGGGGATGTCAAGTAGATGATTATTATTATGATAAATCTAAAATTAATATTGTGACAACAACAGCGATAATAGCAGATTTAGCCCGTAACATTGGTCAGGAAAAAGTTCACGTGTATGAGCTAATGGGGCCAGGAATTGATCCTCATTCATACAATGCCACTGCTGGTGATATTCGCAAAATCCAACAAGCCGATCTAGTTATTTTTAATGGACTACACTTAGAAGGTAAAATGGAAAAAGTATTTAGTAATTTAGATAAAATTGATAAAAATTATCTTGAAATTGGGGCTCATTATACTATGGATGAATTAATTTATTTAGAAGATCAAGCAGTTGATCCCCATATTTGGTTTAGTGTGACTTTATGGAAAAAAGCCGCAACATTAGTATGCGAAAAATTACAAGATATGGATCCTGAAAACTTTGATTATTATTTGGATAACAAAAATAAATATTTTACACAATTAAATGAACTAGATTTATTTATTAGAGAAGAAATTAGTAAGATTCCTGAACAATCACGAGTATTAATTACTGCCCATGATGCTTTTAATTATTTTGGAAGAGAATACGGATTTGAAGTTATTGGGCTACAAGGATTGTCCAGTTTAGATGAAGCTGGTATTAAAAGAATATCGGAACTAGCGGAGTTTATTGTAAAAAGAGAAATTAAGGCGATTTATATTGAAAATTCAGTACCAGTAAAGACTGTGCAGGCTTTACAAAAAGCAGTATTATCAAGAGGTTTTAATGTTAAAATTGGTGGTGAATTGTATTCAGATTCGCTTGGAAATAAAAATACGATCGAAGGTACTTACATTGGGGCATATAAAGCCAATATAATTGCGATTGTAGGAGGTTTAAAAGATGAATGATAAACCATATGCTATTGAAATCGAAGATTTAACGGTTGCTTATGATATTAAACCCGTTTTATGGGATATTGATATAAAGATACCAAAAGGGGTATTGATGGCAGTAGTTGGTCCAAATGGAGCAGGAAAGTCGACATTAATCAAAGCAATGCTTGGGATTGTAAAACCAATTTCAGGAAAAGTATTGTTTTTTAATACTCCATTAAAAGAGTATTTAAAAAAGATATCTTATGTTCCTCAAAAAGGTTCGGTCGATTGGGATTTTCCAACTAATGTGTTAGATGTTGTTTTAATGGGAAGATATGGAAAACTTGGCTGGTTTAAACGACCAACTGAAGAAGATGTTAGGATTGCAAAAGAAGCAATCAAAAAAGTTGGTATGGAAGATTTTATGGATCGACAAATCAGTGAATTATCTGGCGGACAACAACAACGAGTATTTTTGGCAAGAGCCTTAGTGCAAGAAGCTGAAATATATTTATTAGATGAACCATTTCAAGGTGTTGATGCTAAAACTGAAAAAGAAATTGTTAATATTTTGAAAGAATTAGTAAAAGCAGGAAAAACAGTAATTGTAGTTCATCATGATTTACAAACAGTGAAACAATATTTTGATTGGGTTGGATTAATATTCACTAGAATTATTGCTTATGGTCCAGTTGAAGATGTCTTTACTGAAGCAAATATAGAAAAAACATATAAATCCCGGCACAATCTTACTCTAAAGGAGCCATTTAAATGTTAGAATTAATTTTTAGTGATTATACATTTAGAATTGTTGCCTTAGGTACTATTTTATTAGGGATTGCAAGTGGACTGTTAAGTAGTTTTGTAACTTTAAATAAGCAAGCTCTTGTAGGGGATGCTCTATCACATGCGGCGTTGCCGGGAATTGTATTGGTTTTTATGATTATTAAAGTTAAAAATTTAGAATTACTATTGCTTGGAGCATTATTTTTTGGGTTAATTGCCATTGGATTAACAAATATAATTAAAAAATATTCCAAAGTAAAATTTGATTCGAGCTTAGCCTTAGTATTATCTAGTTTTTTTGGTTTTGGTCTAGTATTAATGACAATTATTCAAAAAACACCAACAGCTAGTCAGGCAGGATTAAACAATTTCATTTTCGGGCAAGCATCTACAATGCTTCCTCATGATGTATATTTAATGTTATCAATATCAATTCTTGTGATATTATTAATAATTTTATTTTGGAAAGAATTAAAATTATTTGTCTTTAATCCGGAGTTTAGTCAAGCATTAGGTTTTAATAATAAATACATTAGCTTATTATTTTCCGGACTAATAGTATTAACAGTTATTATTGGTCTTGAAAGTGTTGGGGTAATTTTAATCAGTTCATTATTAGTTGCCCCTGGAGTAAGTGCTCGTCAATGGACAAATAGGCTATCAATAATGGTAGTTTTATCCGGTTTATTCGGCGCTATATCAGGATTTTTTGGAACTATAATTAGTGCGATAAGTCCCAAAATGCCTACAGGAGCTATTATTGTAATCGTTTTAAGCGTTATTACAATCTTAAGTATTTTATTTGGTTCAAAACGAGGTATTATATGGCGTCAAATAAAAAACAAAATCAATAATCACAAAATAATTGCTTATCAATGGCTTAATAATAGTGAGATAAATAGTCTACCTATTGAAGCATTACAATTCTTAACAAAGAAAAATTATTTAGCAATACAAAATAATGAATATGTGTTAACTAATGAAGGTAGAAAACTTATTGATTATTATAAGGAGGCGCAAGAATGAATCCAGGATTAGAAGTTCAAATTATTGCCATATTAGTCTCCTTATGTTGTTCACTGCTTGGAGTATTTTTAGTGTTAAAAAAACAAGCGATGTTAAGTGATGCTATATCACATACCATCTTATTGGGGATTGTGTTAGGATTTTTTGTGGTTCATAATATAAATTCATTTTTATTAATTTTTGGGGCAGCGTTAGTGGGAATCTTAACGGTATTTTTAACTGATGCCTTAACCAAAACAAGAATAATTTCAAGTGACTCTGCCATCGGGATTATTTCTCCATTACTTTTTAGTATTGGATTGGTGTTAATTTCACAATTTGCTTCAAATGTCCATCTAGATATGGATTCTGTATTGTTAGGAGAATTGGCGTTTGCGCCGTTTGATAGATTAGTGTTATTTGGTATTGACTTTGGGGCTAAATCCATCTATGTGATGTTATTGATTTTAATTTTAAATATTACATTTATTATCATTTTCTATAAAGAGCTAAAACTTTCTACATTTGATCAATCTCTAGCAGTAATATTAGGTTTTAGTCCAATATTAATTAATTACTTATTTATGGGGCTTGTTTCTATTACTGCTGTTAGTGCCTTTAATGCAGTAGGGTCAATTTTAGTAATTTCGCTAATGGTTGGACCGCCAATTACTGCCTATTTAATAACCGAAGATTTAAAGAAAATGTTAATTATTGCTGGTGGAATTGGAATAGTTAATGCTGTTGTAGGCTTCCAAGTAGCGTCACTTTTCGATATATCAATTGCTGGTACAATTAGTACCGTTACGGGAGTAGTATTTTTAATGACATTATTAGTTAGTCCAAAACATGGCGTTATTATGACTTTAATTAATCGCGCCAAACAAAAACGCATTTATATTCTACATGCATTATTATTCCATTTATATAATCATGAAGATACGCAAATTGAAAGCGAAGAAGCAAGTCTAAAAACTATTTGTGAACACTTAAATTGGACGAACAAACAACTTGATAAGATACTAAATTATGCGCAAAAAAATGGGTATGTGATTATGAAAGACGGTTTGATTAAACTTACGGAGTGTGGAAGAAGATATACTATTCAAGAATATCAAAGTTTAATTGAATCGATTTAAAATAAATATTATAAAAAATAAGAGGCCAGACTAGGCCTCTTATTCATTTAAGACCAAAATTTCTTCTGCATTTTATTGCCAATAGTGATAAAATATATTATAATATGTGAGTGCAAATAATAAGAAAGAGGAGATGCAAATGGATATTTTTAAAAAATGTTTTACGTATGATGCTGCAAAAAAAGCTCGTGAAGGTGGATATTATCCATATTTTCATGAGTTGAATTCTCGTCAAGATATCGTGGTAACTATGGAAGGGCAAGAAGTTATCATGATCGGCTCCAACAACTATTTAGGTTTGACTTCGCATCCAGAAGTTATTCAAGCATCAATCGATGCAGTAAGAGAATTTGGGACAGGGGTATCAGGGTCACGCTTTTTAAATGGAACTTTAAGTTTGCATCGTGAACTTGAAAGAGAATTAGCAGAATTTTTACATAAAGAGGATTGTACAATCTTTAGTACAGGTTATCAAACTAACCTAGGTATTATTTCTGCCATTGCTGGACGTCATGACCTTATCTTTTGCGATAAAGAAAACCATGCTAGTATTTATGATGGTTGTCGATTGAGTTATGCGGAAATGATTAGATATAATCATAGTGATATGGAAGATTTAGAACGAAAATTACAAGCAGCTGACCCAAATAAAGGCAAACTAATTGTTACTGACGGCGTATTTAGTATGGGGGGAGATATTTGCAAATTACCAGAAATCGTAGCTTTAGCAAAAAAATATGGGGCTAGAGTAATGATTGATGATGCCCATGGTTTTGGAGTTTTAGGTAAAACCGGACGTGGAACAGCTGAACATTTTGGACTTGAAGATGAAGTTGATATTATTATGGGAACATTCTCCAAATCATTAGCTAGTCTTGGTGGATATGTCGTTGGTAAAGCCGAAGTAATTGATTATATTCGTCATAATTCTCGTCCATATATTTTCTGTGCTGCTATTACACCAGCTAATACTGCTGCTGCTCTTGCGGCATTACGCGTTTTAAAACGTGAACCTGAACGTGTTCAAGCATTACGTGATATTGCTGATTATGTCCGTAAAGGTCTAAAAGCGCGTGGATTAAAAATTCGTGATTCCGAAACACCTATTATTCCTATTTATACTTATACTCCGATTCGTACTATGGTTGCATGTAATGAATTATTCAAAAATGGTGTTTATGTAAATCCAGTATTACCACCAGCCACTCCTCCAGGAGAATGTTTAATTCGTACAAGTTATACTGCTACTCATACGAAAGAATTAATGGATAAAGCTATGGATATTATCGTGAATGTATTAAATAATTTACCAGAAATTAATGAAGAGGGATTATAATGGTTGTTATAATTACCGGAGGAAGTTCTGGGATCGGGCTTGCTACGGCGCGTCTATATCGCGATTTAGGACATACTGTTTATAGTATTTCCCGAAGAAGTTTTAATGAAGAAGGAATTAATCACGTTATCGGCGATGTTTGTGATTTCGAATCGATTAAACAAGCTATTGATAGTATTTTTGAAAAAGAAGGACGCATTGACATTTTAATAAATAATGCTGGAATGGGTATATCTGGGGCCATTGAAGACACATTGTTAGAAGATGCTGAATACAATTTTAAAGTAAATTTCTTTGGCACATTTAATACAACTAAAGCTGTTATTCCAATTATGCGTAATCAAGGCGGTGGAAAAATAGCTAATATTAGTTCCGCTGCTGCCATCTTTCCACTACCATTTCAAGCATTTTACAGTGCTACCAAATCCGCAATCAACTCTTTTTCAGAGGCATTAAATATTGAAGTGGCTCCTTTCAATATTCAAGTGTGTATTTTTTTGCCAGGTGATATAAAAACTGACTTTACTCATAATCGTAAAAAAAATCAAATTGAAAGCAAGCATTATGGCGAACGAATTCAAAAATCAGTAGCAGTTATGGAAAAAGATGAGCAAAATGGAATGAGTCCAGATAATGCAGCGAAAGTAATCTATAATACGCTTAAAAAACGTCGATTACCATTATATAAAGTTATCGGAACAAAATATAAACTATTTGGATTTTTTGCTAAACTTTTGCCAGTTCGGATTAAACACTTTGCATTACGCAAATTATATGGTTTTGTTCCTAAAAATAAATGACTTCTAGATTAACTAGGAGTTATTAATATATAAAAAAATATTTTTTAAAGGGAGAAAAAAATGGGAATTATTTTATTAGCAATTGGATTAATGGTATTGCTGTTTATCATATTAGGTTATAGTGGAAAGGGTCGCAATCGTTATTGGAAATTAAATAAATGGCAAGCCTTAAGTCCATTAGCATTATTAATTGTTTTATTTACTAGTTTTGCTCAAATTGCTGGAAATGAAGTAGGAATTATATATGATCCGTTAAAAGGTGGAATTCAAGAAACTCCTTTATATGAAGGATTTCATTTTAAAGCTCCATGGTCAAATGTCTATAAAATTTCTACTACCTTACGAGAAGTAAACTTTGAAGTTGGCGCTCAAACCGGGGAAATCTTAAAAGAAAATGAAGACGGAACATTTGAAGAAAATGGCGGCGGTCAATGGATTACTTATGAAGTAACATTGCATTACCGTGTAGAAATTCAAAATGCTTTTAAGTTTTATCGCAATTTTGGGGGTAATTCCGCTTCAAAAGATATACTGTATGCCAAAATTCGTTCATCTTTACAAAATAATAGCGTTAAACACGATGTGTTTACGATTCTAAAAGGTGGATTAGTAGATGTAAGAATTGGCGTTGAAAAAGAATTAAAAGAGGAACTTTCTAAACTAGGAATTACTGTTGAATCATTTATTATTGGTGATGTTGATGCTGGTCCATCGATTGAAAAGGTTCTTGAAGATGAAGCAATCGCCGCAAAACAAAAAGAAATCGCCACAAAAGAACAAGAAGCAGCCTTAATTAGAGAAAAAACAAAACAATTACAAGCTGAGATCGAAGCAATAAGAATTAAAATCGAAGCTGAAGCAAAAGCCGAAGCGGAAGCGTTATTAAAATCAGTAACATTTAATGCAATTAAATTAATGTATGAAAGTCAATTTAAAACATCTGAAGAAAAGGCGACTTTTGAAACCCAAATTTCTGAAAATCCAAGCGGTCAATATGGTTATTTAACAATTTCACAGGTTGCTGAAATTGTTTTGAAACAGTTGTATTATGATACTTGGGATGGTAAATTACCAGAAATTATTTTAGATGATGCCGCTGGAATCATTATTAATCCTTAAAATTTAATGCCTCATAATGAGGCATTTTTTATTTGTTTAAGCTATAAAAAATTGATATAATATAAATTAAGAATAAATTATGAGGTATGTATATGTATCCATACGAACTTATTTTTGGAATAACTTTATATGAAGTTTCAATATTAATAGGATTAATTATAGGAAGTATTGTTTTTTATCAATTATTAAAGACACAATCAATTCCTAAAAAAGTTTTAAACACATATTTTGGAGTAATTTTAATTGCAGTTGCTTTTGGTTTCATTTTTGCTGTGTTAGTTCAAAGTTTTTGGGATTATTTAAAAAGTGGGACTTTTAGATTAAGTGGAGCGACGTATTTAGGAGGATTTATTGGCGGAAGTATTGTATTTGGAGTATTATATAAAATTAAAGAAACAAATGACCTAAAAGCATACCGTACTAAAGTAATTAATGCTTTCATTCCATCCTTATTAATAAGTCATTTTTTTGGACGCATTGGATGTTTTCTTGAAGGTTGTTGTTATGGTAAAGAAACAACTTTTTTCCTTGCGGTTAAATTTCCTCATTTAGATCATCCTGTTCATCCAACTCAACTTTATGAGGCTTGTGTTTTATTGATATTATTTATTTGTTCATTAATAATATATAGACGTCAAAAAAATAATTTAGTTTTATATTTATTCGGATACGGAATAAGTCGCTTTATCTTTGAGTTTTTACGAGGCGACGATCGGGGGCAATTTATTCTATCTTTATCATCTTCACAAATACTATCGATGATTTTAATCATATGGGGAATATATTTAGTGATTAAACAAAATATTTTGAAAACATTTACATTATGATTAATATATAATGATGTTGACAGGCTAAGGAAGATATGATAACATAAATCATACAATTTAATAGGCAATCATTTAGAGGCAGCGGTGCATCAGAGTAATATGTGGAGCAGGCATGCGATGAAGCATATGAAAGGTAATCACCGCCGAATAGGTATTTAGGCATAAATACCTATGGGGTTATAGGGAATACCTATAACACTCCTACTAATTGTTAAATTAGTAGAGGCGCTAAAGATTGTTAAAATATATAATGAAAATAATTACTATTTATTATATATTTTAAAAATCTGAAGCGTCTAAGACGCTTTTTTATTTTAAAAAAATATGTTATGAGGTGAGGAAAATGAGAAAATTATTATTTATGTTAGTTGCTTTATTAGGAATTGTTGGTTTAACTGGTTGTAATAAAGAACCACAATTTGATTTTAGCAAAGGAAAATTAGTGGTCGGATTAGAAGCAGGATATGCACCATTTAATTGGATGGAAACCGAAAAAACTGATACTAATGTTAAATTAGATGGAATGAATGCCTATGTTGAAGGATATGACGTTCAAATTGCTAAAATGATTGCCGAAGATTTGGGATTAGAATTAGTGATTAAAATGATTGATTGGGATGGATTAATCCCTGCTTTAAAATCAGGAGTAATTGATGTTATAATTGCCGGGATGAGTCCAACTGAAGTTCGTAAACGTAGTATTAATTTTACTAACGAATACTATCGTTCTGATCATGTTGTTATTGTTAAAATTGATAGTCCTTTTGCTAATGCTACAAAGTTTAGTGACTTTGCTGGAGCGAAAATAATGGGCCAAAAAGGAACATTATATGATAATTTAGCTAAACAATTAGCGCAAAAAGCCGGCGGAGTATATCAACAACCATTAGATAACGTTCCGGCTATCATCTACTCTGTTAAAAGTGGAGTTACTGATGTGACAATTGTCGAACGTCCAGTAGCATTAAGTATTGTTAGCACTAATCCGGAATTAAAATTTATCCGTTTAAATGAAGAGTTTGAAGTATCTGAAATTGATGAAATTGTCTCAATTGGTGTTCGTAAAGGTGATGACAAATTACGTGAAAAAATAAATGAAAGTTTAGCAAAAATTTCTCAAGAAACGCGTGAACGTTTAATGGAAGAAGCGATTGCGAAAGCACCGGCTAGTGATGAAGAATGATGGATAATTTTAAAATTATTATTAAAGAATATTTCACCCAAATTCTAATTGGAATAGGTAATACATTATTATTAGCTTTAGTTGGAACAGTCGTCGGATTCTTTCTAGCATTAATTTTTGCAAATTTGAGAATCTTAAAAATTGAAAAACGTGATCAATTAATAGTTAAAATATTAAAAAAGATTGGAAGTACTTTTAGTAAAATCTATGTAACTGTCTTTCGTGGGACACCGATGATTGTTCAAGCCGTAATCTTTTATTATTCCTTTCATCAATTTGGGTTAATATGGACACCAATGCAAGCCGGATTATTTACCGTCTCTTTAAACACTACCGCATATTTAACCGAAGTAATTCGCGGGGCTATTCAATCCCTTGATAAAGGCCAAATGGAAGCCGCACGCAGTTTGGGTTTAAGCAAAACTAAAGCGATGATTTATATCATTATTCCTCAAGCTGTGAAAAACTCAATGGCTCCAATCGGTAATGAGTTTATCATTAATATTAAAGACACAGCCGTTTTAAGTATTATTCAAGTCTTTGATTTATTCTCCGTAATGAAATCTGCAGCGGGAACATACTACTTATATGTTGAGTCAATGTTGATTGCGGCGGCAATTTATTTAATTTTAACTTTATCAACATCAATGTTGTTGCGTTACTTAGAACAAAAGATTGGTGTTCCAAGTAAGCCGTTACCAAGTTCTAATTAGGTGATAAAATGAAACCATTAATTCGAATTGAAAAACTTAACAAATCGTTTCACAACAATCAAGTCTTAAAAAACATTGACTTAAATATTTATGAAGGCGAAGTAGTATGCATAATTGGCGCAAGCGGTAGTGGTAAATCAACATTATTACGTTGTATTAATTTATTAGAAGAACCTGATAGTGGAAATATCTATTTTGAGGATCAAAATATTTTAGATTCACAATTTAATCTAAATAAACTACGAACTAAAATCGGGATGGTTTTTCAATCTTTTAACTTATTTAACAATTACAACGTCTTAGATAATTGTCTTATTGGGCCGACTAAAGTTTTGGGATTAAGCAAAAAAGATGCTAAGGAAAAAGCCATTTATTATTTAACCAAAGTTGGTCTAGAAAACTTTGTCCATCAAGATGTAAATAGTTTATCTGGTGGTCAAAAGCAACGCGTAGCGATTGCTAGAGCATTGACAATGGAGCCACGGGTAATGTTATTTGATGAACCAACTTCAGCACTTGACCCAGAAATGGTTGGAGAAGTATTGAGTGTTATGCGAGAAGTAGCTAAATCAAGAATGACGATGGTAGTTGTTACTCATGAAATGGATTTTGCTAGAGAAGTTGCTACGCGTGTAATATATATGGATGATGGACAAATTATTGAAGAAGGTACTCCCGAACAAATATTTACTAAGCCACAACATCCACGTACTAATGAATTTTTACGAAGAATATTAGAAAGATAACTAAAATAGCACACGTTTACTAGTGTGTTATTTTTATTTTAGACTAGGCTTTTGTTATAAAACATGATATAATAATAAAGTATTTTTAACTGAAGTAAGGGAGTTGGTGTGACATGTTCAAGAAATTTGTTAGTTATTATAGGCCACATCTTGGTTTATTTATCATCGATATGATTTCGGCACTATTCCTATCTTTAATTGATTTAGTGTTTCCAATTGCTACTAATAGAATTTTAAAAGTTTATATTCCTGACGGGAATTTTCGAATGATTTATATCTTTTGCATAACAATGCTTGGATTATATATTATTCGTTTTATATTGTCATATATCATTGGTTATTATGGGCATTTAATGGGAATACGCATTGAAACTGATATGCGTAAAGATATATTTAAAAAATTTCAAACAATGGATTATCAATTTTTTGATGATAAGAAAACCGGAGAATTATTAACTAATCTAACCAGTCATTTACATGATGTCTCTGAGATGGCTCATCATGCCCCTGAAGATTTATTTATCTCAACAATTATGATCATTGGAAGTTTTATTATTTTAATGCAAATAAATATTTTGTTAACTTTAATTGTTTTTGTGATTATATTAGGCATGGCAGCTTATTCAATATCACGTCGCCAAAAAATGACGGCTAGTTTTCGCCAAAATCGCCTTGTCCAAGGTGAATTAGCAGCTGAAATTGAAAGTAGTATAGTCGGAATTCGTTTAACTAAAGCTTATACTAATGAAGAATATGAAATAAAAAAATTTGATAAAATTAATCAACAATATAGTAATAGTCGACGTAGTGTCTTTAAGCATATTGCGTTATTTGGCACAGGAAATGATTTCTTTATTAATATCGCCAATTTAACATTATTATTGGTTGGTGGATTATTAGTATCTCAAGATAAATTAGCCCATCCTGATTTGTTAACATATTTTCTATACATTAACTTTTTGATTAAACCAATTGCTCGTTTAACTAATTCAATGGAACAACTACAACAAGGCTTTTCCGGATTCGAAAGATTTTATAAAGTTATGATGATCAACCCTCAAATTGTAAGCAAAGAAGATGCAATTGTCAAAGAAGAATTTGAAGGAAGAATTGAATTTCAAAATGTTACTTTCCAATATGAACATGATGGAACTCATGTATTAAACAACTTCTCATTGAAAATCAAACCAGGTGAAAAGATTGCCATTGTTGGTGAAACCGGTGTAGGAAAATCCACGATCTCGAAATTAATTCCTCGTTTTTATGATGTTGAGGAAGGAAAAATTTTAGTTGATGGAATTGATGTTAGAGATTATGATGTATATAATTTACGTCGAGCCATCGGTCATGTCCAACAAGATGTGGTAATTTTTTGGGGAACTATTAAAGATAATATTTTATATGGTCGCCCAGATGCTAGTTTTGAAGAGGTAGTGGAAGCGGCTAAAAAAGCTAAAATTCATGACTTTATTATGTCATTAGAAGATGGTTATGACACTTTAGTGGGCGAGCGGGGAGTTAAATTATCCGGTGGACAACAACAACGTATTTCAATAGCTAGAATATTCTTAAAAAATCCAAAGATTTTAATTCTAGATGAAGCGACATCTTCACTAGATAATATTACCGAAAAACAAATCCAGGAATCTTTAGATGAACTAGCTAAAGGTAAAACAACTATTATCATTGCTCATCGCTTATCAACAATTAAAAATGCTGATCGGATTGTAGTTTTAGGGCGCAACGGTATTATTGAAATAGGGAATCATCAAGAATTAATTAATAAACAAGGTTACTATCGCCGCTTATACGAAGCTAGTTTAGATTTAACAATATAAAAATTTTTAATAGCAATTTTATTCTTGTAATAAATATGTTATAATATTTTTAGGCTAAGAATTTTAAGGAGATGTGAATATGAAGAAAGTTCGTACGAGATTTGCGCCGAGTCCAACCGGATATATGCACTTAGGTAATCTTCGTTCTGCTTTATATGGTTTCTTATTTGCAAGACAAAATAATGGTGAATATATTTTACGAATTGAAGATACTGATTTGGACCGTTATGTTCCTGGAGCAGTAGAAGTAATTTATGATACTTTAGAACGTTCAGGGATATATTTTGATGAGGGGCCAAATGAAGGCGGTCCATATGGTCCATATGTCCAAAGCCTACGTAAAGAAATTTATTTAAAATATGCCAAGGAACTAGTTGATAAAGGTGCCGCATACTACTGTTTTTGTACAAAAGAACGATTAGAAAGTCTTGCGGATGAAACTGGTGTAAAAAAATATGACAAACATTGCTTAAAATTATCAAAAGAAGAAATTGAAGAGAAACTTCGTAGTGGTATTCCATATGTTATTAGACAAAATATGCCAACTACTGGAGTAAGTAAATATACTGATTTAGTATATGGCGAAATCGTGATTGAAAATAAAGAATTAGAAGACCAAGTTTTAATTAAGTCTGATGGTTTCCCAACTTATAATTTTGCCAATGTAATCGATGACCATTTAATGCATGTCACTCATGTTATGCGCGGGAATGAATATTTAAGTAGTACTCCTAAATATAATTTGTTATATGATGCTTTTGGTTGGGAAAAACCTCAGTATATTCATTTGCCACCAATAATGAAAGATGAAACTCGCAAATTAAGTAAACGACATGGTGATGCTTACTTTGACGACTTTGTAAAAAAAGGTTTTTTACCAGAAGCAATTGTTAACTACATCGCTTTACTTGGTTGGAGTCCAAAAACAAATCAAGAAAAATTTACGATGGAAGAATTAATCCAACAATTTGATATTAAAGGAATTTCTCGTTCAGGAGCTATTTTTGATATTAATAAATTATGTTGGTTAAATAGTGAATACATTAAAGAACTTGATTTTGATAAGTTTATGGTATATGCGACTCCATATTTTGAACAATCAAGTATTAAAAATCGTTATGACTATCGTAAATTCGGTAAAATCTTACAAACTAGAATTGAGACTTTTGCGGATGTGATTGAGAAAGTTAAGTTTATTGATGAATACCAACAATTTGATCCTATTTTATATGAAAATAAAAAATTAAAAATAGATATCCCATTAGCAAAAGATATTTTAAGTCGTTCAATTCCTATATTAGAGGAATTAGATGATAATATGTGGTATGCTGAAAAAATGCATGAAGTAATAGTGAAAATTGCTGAAAGATTTGGATATAAAGCTGCGCAAGTCTATACTGTTTTACGAGTTGCTTTATCAGGATTAAGTGTTACTCCAGGTGGATCGGCAGAAATTGCGGATATATTAGGAAAAAATGAATCAATCCGCCGTTTAAAACAAAGTTTAGCATGGCTTGATTAAACTTTAATTAGAAATCCTAAAATAGAATAATACTTTCTATTTTAGGATTTTTTCCAATAAATGTAATATTTTTGATTGTTATGATTAACGAAGGAGGAACAGGACAATTAATAAAATCAAATTAATGTTACTGCTAATTCTTTCGCTTTTTGTTTTAACAGCTTGTAAAGAGGATAATGCTGAAACTGATTAATCTTTATTACCAAATAATGATGATTATCAAGATATTGAAGTAACAAAATTACTTATGAAATGTTTTATTTTCAAAATTTTTCAAAAATTAAATATATAATTGATTTTGAAACTAATGAAGTAAAAGTTTTAATGATTCCTTATGAAGAGAATAATGAAACAATATTTGAAACAATCGCCATTTTTACGGATGAACAAGAAAAAGAATTTATTAATACATGCTATAAAAATGGATTATTTACTTTAGAAGAATTTGATAATGAAGAAATAATTCCAATCCATATGCATGGTTGGGGTTTAGTGATCGAATTTTCTAATGGAACAAGTAAATCTGCATTTGGTGGTAGAGCTAGACCAACTGAAGTATTTAGCAAATGTTTCAAAGCTTATCTTAAATTATGTGGTAAAGATTACTTACTTAATCCAAGTGAATAATAACTTCCACCTTATATAGGTATTGCTGTTTAACATAAGAAAAATTTGATGAAAATTTTGTTTTCAAAACAATCATTGGGTATATATAATATACTTGCGTCTTAGCGACCAAGTAATTATTTTAAAGTTTTAATTTACAATTATTAATATACTAGGGTCAAATAGATACATGATAATTTTAATTATAACTTTAAAAATTTGTCCTAAAATAGAAAAGAAATTATTTATTCTATTTTAGGATTTTTTATTTTTCCCAATAACTAATAATTATTTTATTGTTATGTTAAATGAAGGGTGAGATCATGGGAAAAATAAAAGTATCTTTGATGTTATTTTTGCGCTATTTATTTTAACTGCATGAACTCAACCTAATAATAATTCGGATGACACATTAGATGAGGAAATAAATCAAATCAATGAAGTATATAAAAAAGGAATACCAATTGTTAAATTATCATATGAAACTAGTCACTATTCAAGCGATCGAAGTAGAATATTATATAAACAACAACATGAAATTAATTTCATTTTTAACGAAGCAAAATATTGATATATTTAACTCCCTAATGATAATAATAAGGAATTAACGCTTAAAACTTTTGCAACATTTACCGATGACCAAGAAAAGGTTTTTATTGACACCTGTCATAAGTATGGGCTTTTTCATATGAATAAAAAGTCCGAAAATTATCGAAATATTCAGGAAAAGTATGAGAATTAATAGTTGAGTTTGCTGATGGAACAATGATTATCACATATGGAGAAAATGATGCCCCATATGTACTGTTCAAAAAATGTGCCCAGGCATTTTATGATTTGTGTGTAGGGGAATAGTTGCATCAGTAGATTCTTATCTTTATCCACTAGAACTTTATATAAGTTATAGATTTATTGCTTGGAATGAGTCATTATAAGTATGATTATAATGAAATAGAATACTTAACAAATTATAAATGGGGTAAATTTAGTGTTTTTGATTGTAATATTTATCAAATGGATTTAAAAAATAGTAAGGAAAATACCTTTATTGATGGAGTAAAGTATAACATATGTATTGTAAATAGATATAATTCAAATGAATATCCAAAATTTAACCTTTTTGTGTTAAAAAACTACGATTTCGATAAAGAATTTACTAATAAACAAATAATTGTATCATCAGAATGGTTTGATACAATTACTGTTGAACTTGAAGTAAATAAAATATATGTCTATGTAATTTATTTTGAAAATGGTGATTTTGCTCAATATACTTTTAATACCAAACTTTCCCGTAGTCCAGTTATTTTTGGTGAATATACTTTATTGGGTAAAAGTGATGTTGCTTTAAAACTATTTTGTAATAAAAATTTTATTTGGACCCTATTAAAAAGTAATAATAAAGAAGAGATAACTGGAAAATTTGGAATAGAGCTAATCGATAATCAAAAATACTTATGCTTATATATCGGGGACGAAAAAACCGTTTTTGAAAATATTGGATTAACCTTATTACTAGATTTCACTAAGACTACGTTTGATGTTGATTCATATGGAATAGAATACATTTAAAGTCCATATTTTCTTGGTAATGTAGTCTTTGTATGGAATCCAGAATAATTATACAAATAAAGTAAAGAAATGGAATTTATATTATGAAGATAAAATGGTTAACCTTTCTTATTCTTTTTTTAACGTTATTCTCGTTAACGGCTTGTAGTAATGATAATAAGAGAAAAGATGTTAATCTATTAACAGCTGATTTAATTGTTCCAACATCTATTGAAGAATTAACAAAATATGTAAAATCAAAGAAAAACTCTTATAAAGGAATATTTTTGAGGTTATATTGACAGGTATTGGTATTCCGTTAAAGAGAAAAATTGTTTATAGAACAAATTACGATAAATATACTCCTGATGAAGCCTGTGGGGATGTTATTAATTCATATACAAATAAAACAAATTTACAAGTAGAAGGAGTGGATGAAGTTGACATAATTAAGAATGATAATTGATATATTTATTTTGCTTCTAGTAATTATGGCTTAAGAATTATTGATACTTACTCTAATGTTGTTTATAATTATCCAATAAATGATTTTGAAATTACTGAGATGTATTTAGCAAATAATTGTTTAGTAGTATATAGACACTATTTTTCATATGCAAATATTAAAAAAGAAGATAATATCTTTGAGACTAATGCAAAACAGTACTTTGATGTAAAAGTATTAAATATTGAAGATCATAGTAATATAACTGAAATTCATGATATTAAGGTAAACAAGTCTTTGTTGCGTCAAGCCGAATTGGTGATAATTTCTATTTTATATTAAGAAATGTTAATGTATATAATTTTCAAATCTCACAAGCAGTTATTCCTGCGTATTATGACTCACAAATTGGTAATTATGAAAACGAACTTTCTTTATCACAAATCAAAATAATGGGTTTAGAAAATAATTATAAGAATCATAATATTATTCTTTCGTTTAATGCATTAGCAGGTGAAGAAGTTCATATTGATTCATATGTTGGTTCATTTGAAAATATATATGCTTCTCTAGACAATTTATATATTACTAATAATCAATTTAATTTAAATAGCGGATTAATTATTGATATGGAAAAAGACTCATTACCATTGGTTATTCAAAAAAATAGTTTTTTAACTAATGTCTATCGCTTTGAATTTGATGATGACAAGTTAGTATATCGTTATAAAACTATTATTCCTGGAAGAATTTTAAATCCATTTTCTATGGATGAATACAACGGCTACTTTAGAATCGTTTCTACGTATGCTAATATCCAAACAGAAACATTAGCATATAACTTTAAGCTAGATAACAATCAATTTACATTAATTTCACAAGCAGGCGGAATGGGAATTGATGAACAAGTTTATAGTGTCCGTTTTGAAAAAGAATTATGTTATGTAGTTACTTTCCGTCAAATTGACCCCCTATATATCGTTGACTATAGTGATCCAAATGATATTAAAATTATTGGCGAGTTAAAAACTCCAGGATATAGTACATATTTACATAAATATAGTGATACATTGTTAATTGGAATTGGCATGGATACCGATGAAAATGGTCGCTTCATAGGTGGAAAAATATCTTTATATGATGTTTCTGACCTAGATAATATACAATAACCAGATGTTTATAAATTTAATACTCATATTCAGTTTACATATAATCATAAATCTATTATTATTCTAAAAGAAGCTAGTTTATTTGGTTTACCATTATATGATGGTAATTTCTATCTATTCCATATTGATGAGGAAAATTTAAAAATAAACCTATTCGAACGTATTTATATTTTTGAAGATATTAAGCGTGGAGTTATAGTTAATTCGAAACTATATTGCTTTTCAAAAGATAGAACTATTTGTGTTTATTTAAATGATTTTAGTAGATATGAAATTATATAGTTCATAGGAAAAATTAAATCACTACTAGAAAGAGAACCTAATTCATAGTATAATATGAATTGAAAAACGAACTATGGGTTAGGAGATAACGATGAAGAATAAGGATGTTAATAAACTCGTAAAACAATTGCAAGCAGGAAACGAAGAGGCATTTGATAAGTTATATGATGAATTTAAAAACTTGGTATTTTATATCGTTATTAATATCTTGCGCGATCGTCATTTAAGTGAAGAACTTACTCAAGATGTGTTTTTGCGAATGTATCAAAATATTGATAAATATACTTTAGATACAAATTTTAAAGCATGGCTTGTTAAAATGGCTAAAAACTTAGCAATTAACGAATTGAAAAAACAAAAGCACGAATTAGTATATGATGAAACAATTATTTCTAGTGTGAATAAAGAAGATTTCAAAACTTTTGAGTTTATTGATTCGTTAAAGAAAATTTTGACTGAGGATGAATTAGAAGTAATTGTTTTATATTATGTTTATAGCCTAAATAATCGTGAAATATCTGAAGCCTTAAATAAAAGCATTAATACTGTTTTGTGGCTACATAGTGAAGCCAAGAAAAAACTTTCAAAATATTATGAAAGGGGGAATCGAAAATGAGAGAAAAAGACTTACGCAAATTATTAACTGAAAATATTAATTTTACTGCTCCCGATTTTGACGTAGAAAAGAAAAAACAACTTTCTTTTACAAAACAAGCATCATTTTCAACTAAATCACGCTTACGCAAATTATTCCCTTACAGTCTTGCGTCAAGTCTAACGGTATTATTGCTAGTATTTTTTATATTGATCTCCCCCAGCTTATTAAAACGGGATAAAATTGTTCATGATGATTTAGATAACCCTAAATATAATCCAAGTGAAGATTTACCAGACAATTATTATTTTGATGGTCATTTTAATAATCTAGATGGTAAGTATTCAGAAAATGAATATTTAAGGAGCTATGTTAGAAGTGTTATCGATGATTTAAACTTATTATTGAAAGATTATGGCCATATTAATGAAATTTTAACCAAAGCATATAGTCAAATACCAAATAATCAATTCGAATTTCCAAACTATGCAGGAAAAATAAAATATAATTCCAACACATATCTATTTGATTTTGAAGGCATTAAAAACTTTACGTTTATTACTCAAGAAAATGACATCCTAAAAATATTTAAATTTAAAAATAATACTACTTATTTAATTCTCGATAGAGAAGCAACTACTATCTTCGCATATTACCGAGATAATGTAAAAGTTTTAAGATTTAATGGAAATATTTATGAATATTTAGAAGTATATGGCGAGGATAGTTACTTATATATAACAAACGACCTTGAAGATTTTGAAGGCTATCAATACAAAAACGTTAAAAATTATAAGGTTGAAAAAATTAAAAATATAGATGTTAATCAACTAAAAGAAAAAGTTTTGACATTAAAAAATGAAGCCAATATTGCCCCATAAAATAAATACTAAAAAAAGGCTAAGTTCACATTTTTGAACTTAGTCTTTTTTGTTACGCAAAGTATTTTTTATTTAGAATTAAATCATTCATTCGTTTTTGATATTCAAAGTGTTGAATTAATTGAGTAATTTTTTCATCATTAATATTATTCTTCAATTTAATAACTTTTTTAGTTGGATAAATATAAATGAAATCATCAAAGAAAATATCTAATGAACGAGGACTATATACATAGGTTGGTTCATCGCTTAACATATCGACGCCAAACCGATATTGATAATCTAATCCAAACAAGTTAGCCATTGTTGGATAAAGGTCGACAGTGCTATGGATTGATGAGTCAATACCTGGATCAATTAATCCTTTAGCATAAATTAGACATGGTACTTTTTGCATTATTTGACGATATTCAATATCGGTTAGTTTTTTATCTAAAATACCTTCAATATCTTTTTTAAATAATGAAGAAGTATGATCGCCATGTATTACAATTACAGTATTATCAAGTAAGCCACTTGCTTCCATTTTGTTTAAAAAAATTCCTAGAGCTTCATCGAAATAATGGATATGTTCTAAATAGTTACGTGAAAGATTAGTTATACTTTTTCCTAGGTTTAATTTATTGGCTGGAACTTCCTTGGATGGAACATATGGCGCATGAGAAACAACAGTAATAGGATAAGCAAAGAATGGTTTATCAATCTCTTCAAAAATATCAACGCTTATTGATAAGAAGTCTTTATCGTTAATCCAATCATGGACTAAATTTAGTTCTTTGTCACTACGTTCAATAAAGTCCCATTTATCATAGTGACGATCAAATCCAAGCGTTTTAATATGTTTTTCTTTACGATTATAAAATTCGCCAATATTTCCATGTAATGAAAAAGTATAGTAATCTTTTTGCTTAAAGTCTTTGGCTAGAGTATGATAATTTTCGCCGTGACTAGCTATAATTGTCAATTCATTACCATTACCATATAAAGAGGTCATTGTAGAAAATTCGGTGTCAGATGTATTTCCGATTCCAGCACTTGAATAGAAATTATTAAAATATAAGGATTCCTGTTTTAATCGATTTAAGTTAGGAGTAATTTCTACCCCATTAACTTTTAAATCCACCACAAATTCATTTAATGCTTCTACTTGAATAATAACTAAGTTTTTACCATTTGCTAAATTGGTGTAGGAGTTTGTTTTGCAATAATTATTGTTGTCGATAAAGTTTACAAAACAATCTCCTTCGTATTTTTGAAGATATTCTTCAATTTGCTGTTTTTCTAAATCGGTCATAGGACTGTCTTTACCAGCAAGGTAAGAATATAAATCATAGAAATAGTAATTAATTACTCCGACTTTTGAACTAGCATATAATGGATTTAAGGTATATTCGAAAATTGTTCCTTTACGGTTTTGTTCATATGATAAAAACGGAAATACAATTAAGACTAAAGTTAATAGAAGACTAATTAGTTTAATGTAGATTGAAAAATGTTGATGCAAACTAGTATCAGTTAATCGTCTAATGATTAAAATCGCAATGATTGGGATGAAGTAGTAGATTTGAGGAGGGTTAATGATAAAGTTAATTACATATTTAGCATAATATAAAATAAATTTTATTTGCGTTGGATTTTGAAAACTATCTAATTGAACAAAAGAGAAGCCTAATGAAAAGACATTCGCAAAAGCTGCTACCCCCAGGCAAATAACGCTAAAGATAATTGAGACCGTAGTTAAAAAGTTAATTCTTCGACGGGTCGATTTAAATACTAGCCAAGCGAAGAAGAAGAAAAATAGAAAAATCCCCAAGTCCCCAATCAAGGAAGTTAACCAATCAACATACTCACGTGAAAATACACTTAAGTTTGGATGTCTAAACCCAGTTGTTAATAACAACACACTTAAAAAACTTAATCCAAAATATGAAATGTAAAAGACAAGTGGTTTTAATACTCGTTTCATGACGTCTCCTTTGTCTTCTTTTATATTTGCCCTTAACTTTATTCTATTTTATCACAATTTCATAAAATTAGAAAGTCATAAAATAAAAAAGAATTTTGATTTATAATTAGTAAAAAAAAAACTCAAATGTAAAAAAATAAATATTTAATTATTCTTTTTTTTGACAAAAAATGATATAATGCAAGTAATAAGTAGGTGAAAATGTGAAACAAAAAAAGCCATTAATATTTAGAGTAACAGAAAAAATTGTACGTTTAATATATCGTCCCTATAAAATTATTTATTACGATGACATAACTGAACATGGAAATTTATTTATTGCTAACCATGCTCAAATTCATGGCCCATTAGCAACATACTTATATTTCCCCTTTCCTAAAAAAACATGGGTAATTAGCAATATGACCAAGTTAAAAGAAGTTCCAGCATATGCCCGTGAAGATTTTTGGCGTCATAAACATTGGTCTATTAAATGGTTATTTTGGATTTTTTCGTATATGATTGCACCAATCAGTGTTTTTTTTATGAAGTATGCGGATACAATTCCAGTATATAAAGATATGCGGGCACATATTACTTTTCGTGACACAATTGAATCTTTATCAAATCAAACCGATGTAGTTATTTTTCCAGAGTGTCGTAAAGAATATAATCATATTCTTTTTGATTTTCAAAAACACTTTGTAGATATTGCTAGATTATATTACAAAAAGCATCATCAAGTTATTAAATTTTATCCAATGTATATTTGCAAAGATTTAAAAACAATTGTAATTGGGAAAGCTATTAGTTTTAATCCTGATAATGATATTGAAGATGAGCGAATTAGAATAACTACTTATTTAAAAGAAGAAATAACTAAATTAGCATTAGATTTACCTTCACATAAAGTTATTCCATATATTAATGGATTAAAAAGAGTTAAAAGCAAATAAGTAATAAAAAAATCCCCGAATGGGGATTTTTTAAATACTATCTAAGCATTGTTTTAATTTACGACATTTTTTTACTAATTCTATGAATTTTTCAATTTTTAGTGATTGGGCGCCATCACTTAGAGCGGTTTGGGGATTGTGATGTACCTCAATTAATAGACCATCAGCTCCAGCCGCCACTGCCGCAAGCGACAAATCCTCAATTAAATCCCATCTTCCCGCCGCATGTGACGGATCAACAATAATTGGCAAATGAGTAAGTTTTTTAATTAATGGGATGCTAGAAATATCTAGGGTGTTACGAGTATAAGTATTATCAAAAGTTCGTATTCCCCGTTCGCATAAAATAATGTTTTTATTACCACCAGCTAAAATGTATTCAGCACTCATTAGCCATTCGTCAATAGTATTACTAAATCCGCGTTTTAGTAAGACGGGTTTATTTATATTACCTAAGGCTTTTAGTAATTCATAATTTTGCATATTCCGTGCGCCAACTTGAAAAACATCAATATATGGTTCTAGTAATTCAAATTGTAATTTATCAGTGATTTCACTGACAATTGCTAAATTATATTTATCTTTAACTGCTTTTATAATATCTAAAGCTTCTTGACCTAATCCTTGAAAAGAATATGGCGATGTCCGCGGTTTAAACACTCCAGCCCGCATAATAGTTAAATTATACTCAACTAATGTTTTAGCAATATTATCGAATGATTCAAAATCTTCAATCGCACAAGGCCCACCTATGATTGTTAAACTACCATCGCCAATATTAGCTTGTCCAACTGTTACAATAGTTTTTTGAGGAGAAGTTTTACTAACCTTTGGATATGGCTTTTGAATGCGAACAACTTCATCTACACATTCAAAAGCATAAAATGATTTGGCATCAATTTTTGAGGTGTCTCCTAATATATTAATGACGATATGAGATGTACCTTCGATAGTTTGAAGAGAAAGTCCTAAAGACACGATATATTCAGTTAAGTGGCTAATTTCATTAATAGTAGTACGAGGTTTTAATTTAATTATCATTACTATTTCCTCTTTCTATTAAAAATTGCATAGCTTTAAGGTATGAATTAAACCCTTCTCCATAGAAACTATTTATACAAGCATCTTTTATAACAGAAATCTTACGAAAATCTTCACGATTATAAATATTTGTTAAATGTACTTCGACAACCGGAATATTAATGGCTTTTATTGCATCATAAATTGCATATGAATAATGGGTGTATGCGGCAGGGTTAAGGATGATTCCCGCATATTTTTTTTTCATAGCATGATGAAGTAACTCGATAATTTTTCCTTCATAGTTTGTTTGGTAAACTTTAATCTTTACTTTTAATTCTTTTGCCCATTGTTTCAATTGGTTAGTTAAGTCTTGATAAGTTTTCTTACCGTAAATATCTACTTCGCGAGTTCCTAAAAGATTTAAATTTGGACCATTAATTACCAAAAACTTCATGTAATTTCACCTGGATTCTTTCAATCGTTTTTTCAATATCATCATTATTTTCTACCACCACATCCGCAATCCCCAAATATTTATTTATTCTTTCATAATATAATTTTTCTAACTTCTCTAGATTTGATACTAATGGACGATGGGTAAAGTCACATTTTTTTAATTCTTCTAATGGTCGGTTAATAAAAATAAATAACCCATTTTTTTGTAAATCAAGAATATTCTCCTCTTTTAAAATGACTCCTCCGCCAGTTGAGATAATGCTATTATTATAATATTTTAAATGTTCAATTATTTTACTTTCATATTGTCTAAATAATTCTTCTGAGTTATTTCGTAAAAATTCTTCGGGAGTAACTTTATATGTTCCAAAAAATAATTTATCAGTATCTAAATATTTTTTTTGATATATTTTGGCAAGTCTTTTTCCAATAGTGCTTTTTCCGGAATTAGGCATTCCAATTAATACTAAATTTATTTGTTTTTGTAAAACTTTATTATATATTTCATCAATTCGTTTTAGAATGTTTTCATTATTGGTTAGCAAATAATTTGCTTTTAAAGCTTGGGCTACTAACATATACAAACCATTAATAAATTGTATTTTTTGCTTTTTAGCTGCTAATAGAAGATTGGAATACAAAGGATTATAGTTTAAGTCAATAACAACTTCTAAATTAGTAAATTGACATAAATCTAAATTAAATGGAATAGCATCATTTATAATATTACCAACTGGAGTAGTATTAATAAGGATGTGATATTTACTAAAGTCAGTAATTTCTTCTAATACGTATTCATTTACATCTTTTTTATTACGAACCAAAAAATGAATTTCAGAAACTTTATTTAATTGTAAATAGTATTTAATCATTTTGGCCGTAGCCCCATTGCCAAGAATTAAGATAGATTTATTTTTTAACATTATATTGTATTTTTCGATTGTTTTTTTAAAACCATAAAGATCTGTGTTGTAACCATAAAGTTTATTGTCTTTTTTAATAATTGTATTTACTGAACCGATTTTTTTTGCTTCAACATCTATTTCATCCAAATACTTGATAATTTCTTGTTTATAGGGATTAGTAATATTTAAAGCCGTAAACGATAAAGTCAAAATATCTTGAACATTATCTAGATTATATAATTCATATTTAGTATCACTAATTAGTTCATGAATTATTTTACTAAAACTGTATCGGACATCTTTTCCGACTAATCCGTTTAAACCTTTCATTTTAACCCCATTTGAACATTTTTACTTTCATTTAAAATGTGTTTATAGATATTTGTGATTTCATTATTAAATTTATAATTTTGACATTTATTTAATATTTGTTGTTCACGAGATGGATCAAAGATAGCAATGTTTTGCTGTTGCTTATAGGTTTTAATTTCTAAAACAATATTAAATCTTTCTTCAAGTAATTGCATAATTTGATTATCTATTTTGTCAATTTTATCGCGATAAATTTTTATTTGATCCATAATAAACCTTCCTTTTGGGCTAATAGTTCTAAAATTGCATAATTAGTAACTGCATTTATAACAATACTTATTCGCGAAATAAAAGCTGGGTCATGGCGTCCTTGGATTGTAATTTCTGTTTCTGATTGTGTTAATAAATCAATCGTTTTTTGAGTTTTTCCAATCGATGATGTCGGTTTGATTGCAGTTTTGAAGATGATTGGTAGGCCAATGCTGATTCCGCCGACAATCCCGCCATTATGGAAAGTAGAAGTAGTAATTTTTCCATTTTCTAAGCGGTATTCATCATTGGCCTGACTTCCATATAAATTCGCAATATTAAATCCTTCGCCAAACTCAATTCCTTTTATTCCAGGAATGCTAAAGATTAAGTGACTTAAGAAACTCTCAATCGAATCAAAGAAAGGCTCGCCAAGACCAGTAGGAACATTATAAATAACCGTTTCAATTATTCCGCCAACAGAATCAGATTGATTTTTGGTTTGTAAAATGAAATCAATCATTTGTAATTTTACAGTGTCATTAATTACCGGAAAAGACTCATTAAGCAATTTATTTACTTGTGCTTGATCTAATTCTTTTGGATTTAATGGGTCGTCTATTAAATTCATTATTTTATAAATGTGAGAAACAGTTATTATATTTCTTTTAGCAAGAATTTGTTTAGCAATACTACCTAAAACAACTAATAAAGCTGTTAAACGCCCGGATTGATGCCCACCACCATGAAAGTTGTAGAACTTGCCGTATTTGAAATATGCGCCGAGATCGGCATGTGATGGGCGTGGTTTAAATTGTAAGTTTGTATAATCACTTTCACGGACATCTTTATTTTTAATTATAAATGTCAATGGTGTTCCAGTTGTATAACCTTGAAAACAACCACTTATAATTTCAAACTCATCGACTTCTTTACGTGGTGTCGAAAGTTCTTTTTTACCATGACGAAGAAGAAGATCTTTTTTGATTTGATCTAAGTCTAATTGGATTCCACTTGGTAAGCCGTGAATTGTTAGACCAATAGCTGGTCCGTGTGATTCGCCAAATATTGAGACAGTAATTATTTTCCCAATAACACTCATTGTTTATCTCCTTTATAAGAATTTAATAAGATCATCAATTGGTATTTCTTTTAAATAGGCTTTACCAATGCATTCTAATAAAACAACTTTAATATTAGTTAGATTTGTTTTCTTTTTATCATTTTTGATAAATCTAAATAAATCCTCTTTATTAATATCATCATATATTGGTAAGTTATATTTTTGTAGAAGATTAGTTATCTCTTTATAGAAACTTTGATGTTTAGTTATCATTGCCATACCGATAGCGACTGCTTCTCCATGTAAATATTTTTCAAAGTTATAATAACTTTCTATAGCATGTCCAATGGTATGACCAAAGTTTAATAAATGACGGACATTTTGATCTCTTTCATCCGCTTCTACAAGTTCCTTTTTAATCATCAAAGCCCGATAAATTATTTCACTTAAGTTTAGTGATTCTAAATTATAAAGTTTTTCGAATAAATCATCGTCTTTAATTAATGCATATTTAATTAATTCGGAGATGCCATTATTGAAATGACGCTTTGGAAGAGTTTGTAAAAATAAGGGGTCAATTAGTACTAAATCGGGATGATAGAAAGTTCCTAGGACATTTTTAACGTCGTGAAAGTTTATTGCTACTTTTCCGCCAATTGAGGAGTCGATTTGTGAAAGTAGAGTGGTAGGAACTTGAATATATTTGACCCCGCGTAAATAAGTGCTAGCAATAAATCCTGCTAAATCACCAACTACTCCGCCCCCAATAGCGATTATTTGTAAATTACGAGAGTAATTGTTATTAATTAGTTTATTAATAATGTATTCGTAAGTTGCTAATGATTTAGATTGCTCGCCAGGAGTTATTGAGATAATTTGGGCCTGATTAAAGTTTTGTAAATATAATTTATAAACATTATCATCAGTGATAATCACTGTTTCCTTAGCGAAATCTACATATTGATATATTTTATTAAATATCCCTTCCTCAATAAGACAAGAGTATTGCTTATAACCTAAATTAACCTCGATTGTTTTCACTTACGAATAATTCCTCCTAATTGCTCAAAATCATTCCAAAAACGTGGATAGGATTTAGATATAACACCGGCATTAGTAATAGTAAGTGGTTTGGAAAGTAATGGACTAATGCTAGTTAGAGTAAAGACTACTCGATGATCTCCGTGAGAATCAAATTCATCAATAACTTTTGGTAAAGTATTTCCATAGATTTCAATAGTATTATCTTCATCAAGTAGTTTATATGAGGCATTTAAAGCAGTAATAATTTTTAGTCCTATTTCTAATCTATTGGACTCTTTAAATTTTAAGCGGGAAATATTGGTAATTGTACTTTTACCATCAACACATGAAGCTAGTGCGAATAATAGCAAGCCTAAATCAGGCGTATCAACTAAATCATATGTAAAATTAGTTAATTTACTTTCTTTGATTATTAAATAATTATCATAAGTTTCAATGTTAGCTCCAATCGAAGTGAATAAGTCAATTATTTTTTTATCACCTTGAGTTGAGTTAAAGCAGACATTTTTAATGGTAATTGGACCACTAAAGGCTCCTAAAGTTAGGAAATAACCAATTTGACTTAAATCACCTTCGATACTTACTTCAAATGGTAGGTAAGTTTGTCGTCCTGGTATAATAATTTGATTTCCTTTTATGATAATTTTAATTCCAGCAAGTTTTAGAAAATCAATTGTTAGATCAACATACGGTTTGGATACTAGATTATTAATTTCAATAATAGAATCTTCTTCAAGAAGTGGTAAATAAAATAATAATCCACTGATAAATTGAGAACTTGTTGGATTATCAATGATATATGTTCCAGCTTTGATTTTACCGCTAATTTGTAAATATGTTTTTTGCAAGTCGAATGATAAGTTTTGTCTTTTATATATTTTTTGATAAATATCTAATGGACGACTAAATAATGATTCACTCCCAATAAATGTAGCTTGTTTTAATTGGGAAAATATTGGCAATAAAAGCCGTAAAGTGGAAGCTGACTCACCGCAATCCACTGATAGGCGACTTGTTTTAGGAATAGGCATTCCGACGATTGATAAAGTTTGATTAGTATAAGTGTATTTAATGCCCCATTTTTCTAAGGCTTTTAATGTATAGAAAGCATCATCATTAAAAGTCACATTATGAATAGTACTAGTACCATTAGCCATTCCTGCAGCAATTATCGCTCGATGTAACGCGCTTTTTGATGCTGGAAGGGTAATTGTTCCACTTATTTTACTTGGATAAATTGTAACTTGCATATGCATCAACTCCATCTATTAATAATTATACTATAAAATTGTAATATTTACCATTATCCCAATAATGTTTATGAAAAAAATTTAAAACATATTAATTGCTTTATTGTATATTGCTATAGTAAAATTAGATATATAAGGAGGAAAACAAATGATTAAAGGAATTTTTAAATTAATATTTGGGTTATTATTAACCGTAATTGTTCTAGTGGGAAGTGTTTTGGCATTTGTATATTTTAGTATTCGTGATAAAACCAACGAAATCCCATATGAACTATATAGTGAGGATATCACTTTTGAAGATGAAGTAAATAATATTTTATTTTCTTCCTTAGATCAATTTAGTGAAAATACTGAACTTGATGTTTCATTTTCAGAAGATAATTTAAATAAATTAATCTTTGCAATTATCCGCCAAAACTATCCAAACTATTTACCAACTGATGATTGTGATGAATTTTCTTGTCAGGTAATTGCTGGAACAAAGATTGACTTACCAGTTATCGGTAAAAGAGCAGTTGCAGTTAAAGGAGCTTATGGGAAGTTTGTTAATCAAGACATCCGCTTTTATGTCATATTAGATCTAGGCAGCATCCCTTCAACAATCAACCTAACTCTAAGCTTCCAAGAAAATGATGGTGTTTATAAATTAATCATTAAACGTTTATCATTAGGAAAATTAAATATTCTATCAGGTCTTGGAAAAATCTTTTTAGGTCCGGTATTGAATGCGGTAGGATTATCTGAAGAGAAAATTAATCAAGTTTTTGAGCAAAAAAACATCCCATTAACATTTAATCAAAAAGAGTTAAGTTTTAACCTTGATAAAGAAAACTTAAGTGAAGTTATCAAAAAATTACTTACTCCAAAAGATAGTACACCAAGTGAAGAAAATGAAATGTTAATGTCATTATTAGATATTTTTGCAAGTAATGATTTAATTAATTTTGGTTTCTTTGATAAAAATGAAATTAAACATTTTGGAATTAGATTAACATTAGAAAAACTATCAGTTAAAGAAGAACGAAGAAGTCTACCACATAATGTTCAAACTCCATTTAATACCGAAGTATTCATCAATAATAAAACTCAAAGTTTCATTCTGTCTAATTTAGTTAGTGAACCAAAACTAACTTTTACTAATCTTGACTTTAACCGTATAATTTATGATAAAACAAATTATTACCAAGATTTTAGATTTGAATTTAACTTACCAAATGGAAAAACTTTTGTAATAAAAATTGATGGAATATTAATTGATTTTAGTAGTTCAGAAGTCACAATTGATATTCTAATTAATATCAATAATTTAGTTACTATAATGCAATTGCGAGGAGAAGTAATTGATAATAATACTGATGCTGTAAAGATTAAAGTGTCAGAAATTATTACCCTTGGAGAAGATCCAGGTGAAGAAGAAATAGATTTTATTAAAACCCAAAATACATACTTATTAAATCTTATTGGCGATAACCTAGTTAGTCTAGAAATTATCAGTTATGATAAAGATTCAAGAACATTTATGCTAGATTCAAAAACATTTAACAATTTAATTAATGTTACTGGTAATAATGATAATCCTTTAATCACAGTGGAAAAAATAAATATTTTAGAAGGTAAACTTGATATTTATATTACATATAATGATCCACAATTAAGTAACTTAATCAATAATGTAACTAACCTAGTTAACGACTTCTTAGCAAATAACAATTTAGCAATTGATGACTTTAATATAAGTGATCCAGAACAAGCCGAATTGATTGAAGAACTATTAGACTCTTTAGGTGAAATAAGTAATGTTATAAATAACAATGAAGATTTAAGCCATGAACAAATAGATAATTTGATTAATTTAATTAATCAATTAGATGATGAAAACTTAAATACATTTATAGAATTATTTGAGACTGAAATTAATGATTCACAATTGTTAGATTTATATGATATGTTGTTCGGTCAAATTAGTTAAAAAAGAAAATTTGATTCTAAAAATAACCAAGTTGTTGCTTGGTTATTTTTATATTTTTGGAAAATTATAGAAAGTAATCGAATTATGTGTTATAATTGATAAAAGTTGGGTGTTTTGTGGGAGGAAAAGATGGAGTTAAAAAAAGAAATATTAAATGCTGTATGTACAAGTTTGATCGACAAGGAAATTGAATCAAAAGAATTACTACGTCCTGATTTTGTATATAATGATCATAAAAAAGGGATGAAAGTAATAAGCACAATTATTAGTGAGTTAAATTCATGTGATGAGTTTATAATTTCAGTAGCTTTTATTACAGATAGTGGACTAGCATTATTATTAAATACTTTTAAATATTTAGAAGAAAAAGGGATAAAGGGAAAAATATTAACTACAAATTATCTTAATTTTAATGAAGCAAAATCACTAAGAAAATTAAAAACATTTTCTAATATAGAAGTAAGAGTTTGTACTGCTAATAACTTTCATAGTAAAGGATACATCTTTAGAAGAGGCGAGCAATATACGTTATTAATTGGAAGTTCCAATATTACTCAAAACGCTTTGACATTAAATAATGAATGGAATTTACGAATAGTTAGTTTACCAAAAGGGAAACTTATTGATGATATATTACAAGAATTTAAAAATATTTGGGATGAAACTCCCCCTCTAACAGATGAGTGGTTGGATGAATATGAAAATAAACACTTAGATTCATATTCTAAGTTTTTCCAATCGCTTTTCGAAAGAATCGAACAAACAATTGAAATAAAACCAAATAAAATGCAAAAAGAAGCTTTAGAAGCTATTGAAGAGCAAAGAAGAAAAGGAATCAATAAAACATTAGTGATTTCAGCAACCGGAACGGGAAAAACATATTTAGCGGCATTTGATGTTAAGCAATTTAATCCTAATAAAATGTTATTTGTTGTGCATCGGGAACAAATTGCTCGTGATGCTGAAAGAAGTTTTCGAAATGTCCTAGGATCGAACATAAAAACCAAAATTTTAGCAGGGGGCGAACGAGATATAGGTGATGCTAATTATATCTTTTGCACGATGCAAACTTTATCTAAGGATGAAGTATTAAATTCATTTTCAAGAGAATTTTTTGACTATATTTGTATTGATGAAGTACATCGCGCAGGAGCTGCATCTTATCAAAAAATAATAAACTATTTCATTCCTAAATTTATGTTGGGTATGAGTGCTACTCCAGAAAGAACAGATGGATTTAACATATATGAAATGTTTGACTATAATATCGCTTATGAGATCAGATTACAAAAAGCATTGGAAGAAAATATGTTATGTCCTTTTCATTATTTTGGTGTCTCAGAACTAATTATCGATGGGGTAGAAATTAAAGATGAAACTGAATTTAGATATTTGACAGCAAAAGAACGTGTTAACCATATTATTGAAAAAATACATTTTTATGGTTACAGTGGCCCACGCGTTAGAGGGTTAATATTCTGTTCCTCAAAAGAAGAATGTCACGAATTATCAAAATTATTTAATGAAAAGGGATTTCAAACAATTGCGTTGACCGGTGAGAATACCCAAGATGAACGTGAAGATGCTGTTAGGCGATTAGAGTTGCCTGTTCGAACAGAAGAAGCTTTAGATTATATTTTCACAGTTGATATTTTTAATGAGGGTGTAGATATTCCCAAAGTGAATCAAGTAGTCATGTTAAGACCTACCGAATCAGCAATCATTTTTGTTCAACAATTAGGCCGCGGGTTAAGATTGGATCCAGAAAAGGAATATTTAGTTGTTATTGATTTTATTGCAAATTATAAAAAGAACTTTTTGATACCTATTGCATTATCTGGAGATAGAACATATAACAGAGATACGTTGAAAAGATTTGTTATGAATGGCACTTCTATCATTCCAGGTGCTTCTACTATACATTTTGATGAAGTATCTAAACGTAAAATATATGAATCAATTGAAAGAGCTCCATTTTCAAAAAATTCATTTATTAAAAACGAATATCTAAATTTAAAATTTAAACTTAACAAAATTCCAACTTTAGTTGACTTTTATAAATATGGAGCAATCGATCCAGAACTAATATTTGAATGTAAATCAACAGAAACATATTATCATCTTCTATATAAATTTGAAAGAGAGAATATACCTCATCTTTCTAATGAGCATGTATTAACATTAAAGTTTTTAACAAGAGAAATATCCAGTGCTAAGAGAGTTCATGAAATAATAATTTTAAAAGAACTTTTAAATAAAGAACAAATTAATATTAATAAAATACACGAAATTATTAAAAAAGATTTTAACAGATCACCAAATTTGAAAATATCCTTTCTGCAATAAACGTCTTGAACTCTAGTTTTCAAGCCGAAAATGATTTTAAACTTAACTTTCCATTATTAGATTATAACGATGATATTATACTATTTAGCGCACACTTAAAACAGCTATTAGAAAATAATAGTTTTAAAGAGTATGTAAGAGATTTATTAGAATATTCACTATTAAAATATCAAAAAGAATTAATTAATAATGAGCCTGATACAAATTTTGTATTATATCAGAAGTATACAAGAAAAGAAGTTATAAAACTATTAAATTGGGAAAAAGATTCTAGTTCGGCCACTTTTGGTTATTTGATAAAAAATAATACTTGTCCAATATTTGTTACATATCATAAAGGTGATGATTTTGATAGTTCAATTAAATATTCTGATCAATTTATAGATCATTTCACATTTAAATGGATATCAAAAAACAGAAGGACTTTAAATTCAAGAGATGTAGTTAAAATAATAAATTCAAAAAGAAACCAAACACAAATGTTCTTATTCGTACAAAAAAATAAAAGTGATAAAAAATACTATTATTTAGGACAAATGGAATTATTAGATAATTCTTGGCAACAAATCACTATGAAAGACGAAAACAATCAAAACATACCGGCGGTAAGTTTTATTTTTAAAATGAAAAATCCAGTGAGAAATGATATATATGAGTACATAATTACGAAAGAGTGAGAGAGAATGAAAAAAACTATTGAGGTTGTAGCTGCAGTTATATCTGATGGAGATAGATTTTTTTGTGCTCAACGTAAGGATGAAGGAGAATTAGCCCGAAAATGGGAATTTCCCGGTGGAAAGGTTGAACCAAATGAAACAAAAGAAGAGACTATTATTAGAGAGATAAAAGAAGAATTAAAAACTGATATTAAAGTATTAGGCTATTTAACAACTGTATATCATGAATATCGAACATTCAATTTAATTTTACATGCATACTTATGTAAAATCAACAATGGGAACTTAGAGTTAACAGAACACCTTAATAGTGCATGGTTAACAGTTGATGAGATGTTAGAGTATGATTTTGCAGAAGCAGATAGGCCTGTGATAAAAAAATTGCTGGAGTTAAAGTAATTCTGAGAAAACATTTACTTTAATTTTACAGTCTCCTTCCTTGCAAATTTACAGTATACATGCTATAATATGTTAGTCTTAACGATACAAGTATTTGTTTTTTAAAATGGAGGTCTATAAATGCGAGATAAAGTTTTAGTCGAAACATCTGCAAGACATGTACATGTAACAGATGAACATTTAGAAATATTATTCGGAAAAGGTGCTAAATTAACTCCGGTTAAAGAATTGTCTCAACCAGGTCAATATGCTTCTGAACAACGAGTAACTATCGTTGGACCAAGAAGTTCAATTTCTAATGTAGTTATTTTAGGACCAACTCGTAAAGCTACCCAAGTCGAAGTCTCCGCAACCGACGCTCGCGCTTTAGGTATACCAGCGGTAATTAGAGAATCAGGAGATATCAAAGGAACACCAGGTTGTAAATTAATCGGCCCTGCCGGAGAAGTAGAATTAACTGAAGGGGTTATTGTTGCTAAAAGACATATTCATGCCACCCCTGAAGATGCAGAAAGATTAGATTTAAAAGATAACGAGGTAGTAAGTGTTAAAGTAACTACTGATCATCGTAGTTTAACTTTCTCAGATGTAGTAGTTCGTGTAAGTCCAAACTTTGCTTTAGCTATGCACATCGACACTGATGAAGCAAATGCGGCGGGAATTACTGCACCGGGAACATATGGTGAAATTATTAAGAACTAAAGGTATCAATTCACCTTTAGTTCTTTTTTTTCTATTGATTTAGTGTGATTAAGTGGTTGATTTTAAAGTATAAACTATATTTTAGACAAAGAAATTTATTTAAAAAAGAATGAGAAAGGTAAAAATTGACCTTTTAAATTCTTGTTTTATTAGGTAATATTCATTTAGTAATATCTAATAAATTAATAAAAATTAATGATTATTTTGAAAAGATGAAACAACTATGATATAATTAAAATGTCGAATCAACATCAAAGAAGAAAGGTAAATGACAGTGATTAGGAGAAGTAATTTATTTAACAAGTTATTTATTATCTTACTGTTAATATTTAGTATTTTTATTTTTACAAGTTGTGATCTTGTAGAAAAAGCCCCACTTGAATATCCTGATAATGATCAAATTATCGGTGATGATGACCTGGGTAATGAGGACGAGCAAGAAGATCAGATTACCATAGATTATTTAGATATTTATTCAATCAATGATCTACACGGCGCTATCGAAGAAGATGAATATGGTCGTGGACTTGCTCGGATAGGAAATTTCTTAATTGAAAAGAAAACAACAAACCCAGATAATACAGTTATTTTGGTAGCTGGAGATATGTTTCAAGGAACTGCCATTTCCAATTTAACTTATGGTGGAGTCGTTGTCGAGGCGTTAAATTATATTGGAATTGATGCTTTTACAATTGGTAACCATGAGTTTGATTGGGGGGTTCAAAGAATAATTGATTTAATCGATGAAAAAAGTTCCCAAGTAAAGGTTAATTTCCCTTTATTAGGGGCAAATATCTATAAAATAAGTACTAACCAACGAGCTGAATGGGTTAATGACTACGTTATTATTGAACGCGGCGGATTAAAGATTGGTATTATTGGAGTAATCGGAGATTATCAAATTAATTCGATTACGGCACCTTATGTTGAAGGGTATAAGTTTTTAAATCCTGTCCCAATTATTAAAAGCCTAGCTTTTGAGTTACGAGCAAATAAGAATGTTGATGTAGTAATTGTTCTTGCTCATGACGGAGATACTACGAATACACCCTCTGACTCATTTAACCGTAAGTTAAGTTATCTAGAAGGAATGTATAGTGTTGATGCAGTAATTAATGCTCATACTCATTACTATTATGACCGTACTATTCCTCGCCAAAACCGGGTAGAATTACCGGTAGTTCAAGCGGGAAGTAGTGGTAGTCATATTGGATATATTCGTTTAAATCTAGATAAAAAGACTAAAAAAATAACTTCAGTATCAGTTGATACAATTCAAGTAGGTTATTCACTTTCAGAAAATAATCCAACTATTCTTGAAATAATTGAAAAACACCGCCAAGAAGTAAAGAAAAAACTTGATATCGATGAAGCATTAGCAACTGCCGGAACATATATTTCCAAAGATACATTTGCTAATTGGGCGGTTAATGTAATGAAAAAATATAGCAAAGCAGATTTTGCAGTAGTGAATTCGGGGGCTTTCCGTGAAGGTTTTCCAATTCGTCAAAATGAAATAATTGATGTTCAAAGAGTATATCAATTTATGCCGTTTGATAATGTTGTTTTAACATGTAAGTTAACTGGACGTCAATTACGGTCACTTGCTAGAAATAGTGGATTTGTTTTTAGTAGTAATTTTGATGATTTAGGGGATTATAAAGAATATACGATTGCAACGGTTGATTATTTATTTTATAAAACTGATTATGAATTTTTAAATGGACGTGAAATTACTAACTTACATGAGTATTTTCGTGATTACTTAATTTTAGAATTAAAAACTTATAAACAACAAAATAAACTATTTTTCGCTAGATAAATAATGTAATTATGATATAATAATTAAATATCTATTTGGGAGAGTGTAGAATGAATAAAGTTAAAATTATTACTGACAGCACATGTGATTTAAGTTTACAGATGTATCAAGAAATGGATGTGGAAGTAATTCCGTTCCATGTGAATTTTAATGATGAATCGTATTTAGATTTAGTAGAAATGGATAGTGACCAATTGGTTGAAAAAGTTAAAGAAACTAAAATTTTTCCAAAAACCGCTGCTGCTTCAGCAGGAGTATTTTATGAGACGTTTAAAAAATATATTGATCAAGGCTATGATGTCTTATATTTAGGAATTGGTAGTGGATTGTCAGGGGCATTCCAAATTGCTAAGTCAGTTACTCATGATTTGCCAGAAGGACGGGTATTTTTAGTTGATTCACAAAACTTGTCTAGTGGTTCAGGATTATTGTTACGTAAAGCCGTCGGTTTTCGAGACCAAGGAATGAGTGCTGAACAAATTAAAGAAGAAGTGGAAAAAATTGTTCCTCGTGTTCGCAGTCAGTTTATCGTTGATACCTTAGAATATTTACATCGGGGTGGAAGATGCAGTGGAACTGCTCGCTTAATTGGAACATTATTAAAAATGCATCCACTTATTCGGGTAATTGATGGTAAAATGATTGTAGCTAAAAAACCTCGTGGGACATTACGTAAAGCAGTTGATGCGATGTTAGAATATTTTTATAAAGACTTAGATAAAGTTGATCCGGATTGTATTTTTATTACACATGTGGTATCTGATGAAAACGAGAAATACATTCGTGAAAAAATTACTCCACTAATTCCAAATGCTAACATTGTTTCTACAAAAGCTGGAAGTGTTATCGGGTCTCACTGTGGTCCAAAAACGATTGGTATTTTATATATAGTGAATGAATAAAGTAGAAGAGATCGTTTAGGTCTCTTCTTAATTTGTAAAAACTTAGGTGATTTAATGAAACATCATATATATTTAGAATATAGTAAACAAAGTGATGTTTTCACACGTTTGGATTTAATAAAAAAACATCAATTTGATGGTATTTTTATTAAGATTGATGAAAATGATAAAAATGAACAAATTGTAAATTATGCCCGAACAATTGGGTTAGATGTGGAAGCGATGCATTTAGCAGTTACCAATTGTAATCATTTATGGATAGATGATGAGTTAGGGAATGATTATGTTAATGGAGTAATTGCTGGGGTTGAGCAAGCATCAAAATTAGATATTCCAATTGTGGTGATGCACATTTCGAGTGGCAATAATCCACCAGCTATTAATCCAATTGCTTTAGAACGGGTTGAAAAAATCCTATCAATATGTGAGAAAAATAATGTTTATTTAGAATTAGAAAATTTACGTCGTCTAGATTATTTAGATTATATTTATGGGAATATTAATCATCCATATTTAAAATTTTGCTTTGATTCAGGCCATGCCAATGCTTTTACGAAAAATATAGAGTCATTTGATTTTGCCAAATATCAAGACAAATTAGTATGTATTCATTTAAGTGATAATCATGGCGATTATGATGAACACTTGATTCCAACTCATGGAAATATTAATTGGTTAAACCTAATAAAAAAATTTAAGAAAATTGGTTTTTTTGGTCCATTAACTTTAGAAGCAGTTACCAAAGAGAATAGTTTCGATGAAGAACTATATTTACAAGAAGCTAAAAAAGCTTTATTATATTTAGAAAGTTTATATCAAGAAGGATGACACCATGAAAAAAATTGAACTCTTAGCACCTGCCGGAACTAAAGAAGCGTTTTATGCGGCAGTGAATAACGGGGCCGATGCAGTCTATATTGGTGGTAAAAACTTTGGGGCCCGTGCCTATGCGCAAAATTTTACTAACGAAGAAATTTGCGAACTTATTACCTATGCCCATGTCCGTGGAGTAAAAGTGTATGTAACAATAAATACTATCGTTTTCGATTCGGAATGGGATGAATTAACTTCATTTTTAGATTTTTTATATCAAACTGATGTGGATGCATTAATTGTCCAAGATTTAGGTGTGATGGAATATATTTCAAAACATTATCCATCATTTACCATTCATGCTTCCACCCAAGTAAATGTCCATAGCGTAAACCAAGCTAAGACTTTACAATACTTTAATGTCAAACGTATTGTTTTAGCTCGTGAAGTTAATCTACCTTTAGCTAAATCTATTAAAGATCAAACTAATTTAGAAATCGAAGTCTTTGCCCACGGAGCATTATGCATTTGTTATTCCGGTAATTGTTTAATGAGTTCATTTATTGGTAAGCGGAGTGGGAATCGTGGAAAGTGTGCTCAAGCATGTCGCTTGCCATATAAATTAGGTAATAATCCATCTGAAAAACATTATTTAAGTACAAAAGATTTAATAACACTAGAATATTTAGATAAAATAATTGAAAGTGGCATTGATTCATTAAAAATTGAAGGGCGAATGAAAAGTCCTGAATATGTGGCCATTACCACAAATATCTATCGTCAAGCCATTGATTCTTTTTATGATGGGAAATCATTTGATATTAATCAAGCCATTTTGGAATTACAAACAGCTTTTAATCGCCAATTTACCAAAGGCTACTTATTAGATGAAAATAATTATAGTATTACTAATATCGAAAGTCCCAATCATCAAGGAATTTTAATAGGACAAGTTATTGGTAGTAAAGGTGAATATTTGAAAATAAAACTAACTTATCCGTTAAATATTGGTGATAGTATTAGAATTGTCGGAAAAGAAAGTTTTGGATTTACAATTACGAAAATGAAAGATCTATCTTTTCAAGACATTAAAAGCGCTAGTAAAGAATGCTTTATCCTAAGTAATCATATAGTAAATAATGGTGCTTTAGTTTATTTAACTAAATCAATCAAGCAAACTCTTCATACTGAAGAGACGATTAAATCAAATTATAAAAAAATTGCATGTTTTGGAAAGGTTAGTTTGCAAGATAATAAATTGAAACTGGAAATTACTGATGGAAAAAATACTGTTTGTGTTTTATCAAAGGGAAATGTTGAAAAGGCGGAAAGAGCAAATATTACAAATGAACGAATATTTGAACAAATTAATAAATTAGGTAATACACCATACTATTTTAAAAATTTAACAATTGATTTACCATTTGCAGTATTTTTACCAATTAAAGAAATTAATGAACTACGACGTCAAGCGATTGAAGAATTATCGTATTTAAGAAGTAAATGGAATATTCGGAAACCAAAGATAGCAAGTCCAAGTATTAAACCAATAAATGTTTTACCTATAGAATATTCTTTAAAAGCTAAGGTTACTACTGAAGAACAACTTCAAGCTGTTATCGAAATTGGATTTCAAGAAATATATGTTTCAAATTTAGAATTAATTCACAAATATCAAAAACAATATCCTAAAATTAAATTTGTTTATTATTATGATCGAATTGCTCAAGAAAGTTTTGATGAAAGTATTCCATATGTTTCAAGTAATATTGGATTATTGAATGATAAAACATTGGCTAGTTCTATTTATTTAAATGTTGTTAATTCATATGCGGTGTATTATTTGTTAACAAAAGGTGTTAAAATTGTTGGTTTGTCTTTGGAAATGTCTAAAGAAGAAATTATTAATTTAATTAACAATTTTAAAAATCGTTATGGTTTTATTCCTAATTTAGAATTAAATTGTTATGGATATCAAGAAATGATGATTATGCGTCATGATTTATTAGGAAAGAATAATATTAACGGAAATCAAAGTTATTTAATTGACCGTAAAGATTATACTTTTCCAGTTTTAAAAATTAAAAATGTTACAAAAATATTAAATTCGAAACGTCTTCATTTAATCGACTATTTAGATGAAATTAAACAACTAGGAATTCGAAGTTGTTATCTTGATTTCACAATTGAAGATTATAAAGAAACTAAGGAAATCGCTAAAATGTATTATGAGAAATATTATCAAAAAATTGACCATAGTTTATCATTAAGAAATAGTACATATGGTCATTATCGGGATGGTGTATTATAATGTCTACGAAAAAATGGTATAAATTAGATAATGCCGCCAAAATCTTTCCATCTGTTACTAATAAAGGTCGAACGAATACATTTAGGGTATCTATGATTTTAGATCATGAAATTAAACCGGAAGTATTACAAGAGGCTTTAGAAATAGTAATTAAAAGATTTGTTAATCTAAATGTTAAATTAAAACGTGGATTGTTTTGGTATTACTTTGAGCCAAATGATGCCAAACCTAAAGTAGTTAAGGAAAGTCCATATATTTGTCAAAGTTATAAACGAAAAGATTTAAACAACTTTTTATTTGAATTATCATATTATGATAATCGAATTACGCTAGAGACTTTCCATTCGTTAACTGATGGTACCGGCGCCATGGAAATGCTTAAATCTATTTGTTTTACTTATTTAAAATTAATGGGATATGATGTAGAAGATGAAGGGCTGGTGCTAACTGAAGACACTGAGGTCCGCCGAGAAGAATTAGAAGATAGTTTCGTTAAAAATTATGATCCAAAAGTAAAATATCCACGAAATGCTGGAAGAGCTATGCATTTTGTTGGGACTGAATATGATGATTTATGGCTAGCGGTAATTAAAAGCATAATGGATGTTAATCAATTGAAAGAAATAACTAAAAAATATGATTGTACTATTACTGAATTTTTAGGGTCTGCGATTATTTATAGTGCCTATAAATCCCCAAATGTTTTAGAAAAAACTAAACGTCCATTTAAGTTATTTGTTCCAGTTAATTTGCGTCGCTTTTTCCTAACTCAAACTTTACGAAACTTTTCGTTATTCATTCGTTCTAGTATTTCCTTTGATAAAGAATTAACTTTTAAAGATATTTTAGATAAAGTCAAAGCGGATTTTAAAGATCAAATTCAAAAAGATAAATTGCAAGCCCAAATCGTAGCAAATGTCAAATTAGAAAAAAATTTCATAATGCGTATAATGCCATTATTTATTAAAGAATTAGTTTTAAAATTAGGTTATAAAACGTGGGGCGAAGGACCAAATAGCTTATCTTTTTCTAACCTTGGTGTTGTACAATTACCAAAATCAATGAGCAAGTATGTCAAACGAATTAATTTTACGAGTGGAGCATCTCGAGGTAGTTTAATTGGTATTGGGGTAGTAAGCTATAATAATCAATTAGTTTTATCTATTAGTAGTGCGATGGTAGAACGAGATTTCCAAAAAAATTTATTTAGATTTTTAGCTGATGAGGGACTAGATATTATTATTGAGACTAATGAATTAGAGGTGTAATATGAAAAAATGTAAACAATGTCGGGTAAAGGTCAGCACCACAAGAAAAACTTGTCCATTATGCGGGAATTTTTTAGAAATTATTAATGATGATCCGGTATTAACTACATATCCCCCTCATCAACCATTAGTTCAAAAACGAAATTTATTCTTACGTATTTTAGCCTTTATTCTTATAGTCTCCTCCCTTATTTCGTTACTTATTAACCTAATTTATAATAAAGATAATTTATGGAGTTTTTATATAATTGGTGGTTCGATTTATTTATGGATTTTATTTAAAAGCACAATTCTTTCAAAGACACCGATTGCGAAAAAGTTAATTATACAAATGATAGTAATTAGTTTAGTGGTGGCATTAATAGATTATGTTAGTGATAAAAAACTTATCAATGGTTGGTCAGTTTCATATGTTATTCCGGTATTATCGTTTGTCACTACAGTTGCTAATATCATCGTTATTATGATTAAACGAATGAAATATAGTGATTATATTTTATATTTTCTTGGAACAATTTTTTTAGGTTTTGTTCCTATGATATTGTATTTGCTTAAAGTAACAAATATTTTATGGCCAAGTCTTTCGGCAGCTTGCTTATCATTAGTTACTATCATTGGAATGATTGTTTTTGGCGATCGTCAAACTAAAGATGAAATCAAAAAAAGATTTCATATTTAAAATGTATCCTTTTAAAGGATACTTTTTTTATTATATTTTATAGATTAATATTGATTTGATATATTAAAGTATTGATTTATTATTAATAATGAATTAGCAAAATTAAAATGAAGATAAAAACAATGAATTATTCAAGGACTATTGTTATAAAAAGTTGAAACAATATAATAATTTGAAAAAAAATCATAGAGAATTAAATTAGCATATGTTATAATTAAAGCAGTTGTGAGTAAAAATTAATTAATTTATGAGTAATTTTTCGGTAATAATTTTGTTTTTAGGACTTGGTATTTTACAAATAATAGTAGCCAAATCCCTAAAAATAAGGTATAATAAAGTCAATGGAATCGGATTTATACGAGGAGGTAATTTTTAATGAAAGAATATCTAGCACAATCGATTCGTAATATTGCTATTATGGGGCATCAAGGATCAGGAAAAACAACTTTAGCTGAATCGGTTCTTTTTGTTTCCAAGGCAATTGAGAAGAAAGGGGAAGTAGAACGTAAAAATACTGTTAGCGATTATCTTCCTGAAGAACATGTTCGTCAAACATCGCTAACAACTAGTTTGATTCCAGTAGAATGGAAGGACCATAAAATTAACTTTTTAGATTTACCAGGTTCTGAGGAGTTTGTTGGGGAAGTTCAAAATGCCTTATCAGTTGTTGATGGGGCGGTATTGCTTGTTGATGCTAGTGCTGGAGTACAAGTAGGGACCGAACTAGCATGGCAATATCTACGAACAAAACATATTCCAACCATTATTCTTATCAATAAAATGGATAAAGAAAATGTTAAATTTGAAGATGTATTAAATCAAGTTCGTGAAAAATTAGGTCATAAAGCTGTCCCATTCTGCTGGCCATTAGGTAAAAGCGATAAATTTGATGGATTTGCAAATGTTATCGATAAAAAAGCTCTTATTTTTACTGGTCAAGAATTAGTCGAAGGTGAAATTTATCCTGATAAAATGGCCAAAATTGAGGAATTATATAATCAATTAACTGAGGCGGTTGCGGAGACAAGTGAAGAAATGCTTGAGAAATATTTCTCAGGAGAAGAATTAACCCTTGAAGAAATTAAAAACGGCTTACGTGTTGGAACATTAAATGGCGAAATCTTCCCAGTAGTTATCTCTTCTGCAACCAAAGATGTTGGTATCAGCACATTACTTGATATGATTATTGACTATTTACCTTCTCCTGCTGATATTTTAGAAGTTAAAGGATTTAATCCAAAAGACAATACTGAATTAGTACGTAAAGTTTCTGACGATGAACCTTTCTCTGCTTACGTTTTTAAAACAATTATTGACCCATTTGTTGGTTCAATTAACTTCTTTAAAATCTATTCTGGAACATTAAAAACTGGTCAAGATGTATATATCTCTGACTTAGATCAACCAGCTAAATCAACCCAAATTTCCACAATGCGTGGTAAAAACTTAATTCAAGTAGAAACACTACATGCTGGAGATATTGGTGTTGTAACTAAAATGACAGATTTATCTACTGGTGTGACATTCTGCGATCGTCGTAACCCAATTAAATATCCATCAGTTGAACTTCCGACTCCAGTTATTTATGTTGCGATTCAACCTAAAAACAAAAATGATGAAGATAAAATTTCGACAGCACTTCAACGCTTACGTGCTGAAGACCAAACAATTGAAGTTAAACGTAATGTTGAGACTGCCCAATTACTATTAGGTGGTCAAGGAATGACCCATATTGGATATGTTATTGAAAAATTAAAAAATATGTTCAAAGTTGATATCGATATAATTGACCAAAAAATCGTTTATCGTGAAACAATTCGTGCCACTGCTAGTGCCCAAGGTAAACATAAAAAACAATCTGGTGGTGCTGGTCAATATGGTGATGTATGGATTCGCTTTGAACCAACTGATAAAGATTTCGAATTCCATGAAGAAATTTTCGGTGGAGCCGTTCCGAAAAACTACTTCCCTGCTGTTGAAAAAGGTTTAATTGAAACCTTACAACAAGGACCATTAGCAGGATTCCCAGTAATCGGGGTTAAAGCCACATTATATGATGGTTCTTACCATCCAGTAGACTCTAACGAAATTTCATTCAAACTTGCCGCTGCACTTGCATTCAAAAATGCAGTTCCAAACTTACGGCCAACTATTCTAGAACCAATTATGGAATTAGCTATTACAGTTAAAGATGAATATATTGGAGACGTATTAGGAGATATTAATAAACGTCGCGGACGTGTTCTAGGAATGAATCCAGCTGGTAACGGATGGCAAGAAGTTAAAGCTGAAGTTCCAGAAGCTGAAATTATTAAATATGCGACTGACTTAAAAGCAATGACTCAAGCAAGCGGACACTTCACTCGTAAATTCTTACGTTACGAAGAAGTTCCTGAGCATTTAATACCGAAAATTGTAGAAGAGTATAAGAAAAAATAATTAGGTATTGAAAAATAAGCCTTCTTTTGACTGAAAAGAAGGCTTTATTTTATTTATGAAAAGATAATATAAAATTAAATAATCACTAACTTTAATTGATTATCATAAAATATGATATAATTAATATGGTGGAATAAATGGAAATAAAGTTTATAGTTGATGTAGATATTATTTCAGTCAAAGAATATTTAAAAGATAAACCGGTATCACGTAAACTAGTAACATATATAAAAAAACATGGGGAAATCATCGTTAATAACAAAAAAGTAAAAAATTATTATATTTTACGACAAAATGATGAATTAGTATTAAGATATGAGGAAAAAATTAATGATGAAATTATTCCCAATTTTACTCCGGTTGAAATTATATATGAGGATGAATGTTTTTTAATTTGCAATAAACCAACAAATTTACCATCTCATCCTTCAAAAAAACACTTTACTGATACTTTAGTTAATCGAATTCGTGGTTATTTTATTAACACTGATCAAAATTGTAATGTCCATTTAGTAACTAGACTTGATGCAGAAACGAGTGGGTTAATATTATGTGCCAAAAATGGATACTATCATTATCTAATTAATGAAGATATTGAAAATGTAAAAAGAATGTATCTTGCTAAAGCAAAAGGAATAATTACTCCCTCAAAAGGGCTTATCGATAAACCAATTTCACGTTTACCAGCACCACAAATATTAAGGATAATTGATGAGAATGGAAAACCGGCCAAAACATTGTATCGAGTAGTTTCTTATGGAGACGACTATTCAATTGTCACACTTAGACTATTTACTGGAAGAACTCATCAAATTCGAGTTCATTTACAATCGATTGGTCATCCGATAATCGGGGATAAATTATATGGAAATGAAGATAAGTTGATGTATTTACATTGTCATTGTTTAGAGTTTACTCATCCTCTAACAAATCAAAGAATTAAAATCGTTAAATTACCACATTGGTATAAGGAGGTTTAAAATGCCGGATTTAGTAACGCATTATTATTTTGCGGATAGGGTGTTAGAAGAATTACCAAAAGATATACGTAAAAGTATTAGTGATAAAAATTTATATTATTTTGCTTCGGCTGGACCAGATCCGTTCTTTTTTTATAAGTTTTATAAGTTTAAAGAAAATGCTAAAATGTCGCAAATTGGGCATTATATGCATCAAAATAAAGTGTATGAATTTTTTGAAAAACTAACTCAGTTAACTAAAAATTCCGATAATAACAAACCATTATTGTTTTCTTATTTAACAGGTTTTTTAACCCATCATATCTTAGATAGTACTGTTCATCCTTATGTTTTTTATAAAACGGGGAAATTTGTTAAAGAAGATGCCTCAACTCATATTTATCGGGGATTACATACCCGTTTAGAACGAGCGATTGATAGTTATATTATTCGTGAATATTTCCGACAAAATCCTAATAAGTTTAATATTGTTTGCGAAATTTTGAACTTACAAAAAATTCCTCAAGAATTAAAAAATGACTTTGATGAACTATATCGAGTTATTGATTTACAAGACGGTTATAAAATAGTCAATGATACGGTGAAATGGCAACGTAAGTTTTATCACTTTATTTATGATCCATATGGGATTAAAAACTTTTTCTTTAAACTTTTAGATAATAAAAAAATGTCTGTCTCATTGCGTTATATTTCATATTATAATAAAGAAATTTTCGATAAAGATATCTTAAATTTAGAAAAGAAACCATGGTCTAATCCAAGTGATAATACTATTGTCAGCACCAAGAGTGTGTTAGATTTATTTAATGACGCTTTAAAAGTCGCAAATGACAAAATCACGAAATTATATAATTATATATTTTTAAATGAAGAATGTAATTTAGAAGAAGTATTACCACACACTTCATATCTTAATGGTTTACCGCTTAATCAAAATGAAATGAAATATTTTGATAATATATTTGCATAAAAAAAGGAGCGATTTTTCGCTCCTTTAATCATTATTCCACATCAAAAGCTTCTAATCCTTTTTTTGCTTGTAATTGTTTTTTCGGTGTTTTAAAGAAGATAAAGACTAATAAGGCTAAAACCATAACGATGGTAGAATATTTAAATAATGGTTCGGGACCACTAAAGAAAGTCATTACTGCTCCAGCAACAATTGGTGTCAAACTTTGAGCAGCCATAGAGCTAGTATAATATAATCCAGTGTAACGTCCAATATTCGCCTGATGCGTCATTTCTACAAGCATTGGATACGAGTTGACATTAATGCTAGCCCAACCGATACCGGCTAATGCAAAAGCGATAATAGCGATGATATTGAATTTTGTTTGGAAAATTAGAATAACCACCGCCAAAATAATTGTTAATAATCCAATAATAACTGTATTTTTACGACCGATTTTTGTGGAAAGGATGCCGGCTGGAATAAAGATAATAATTGATGAGAATGTTAAAATAATAACTGCTGTTCCCGCTACACTCGAATCACCAAAGACATTTTTACTATAAACACTTAAAAAGGTTTCAACAGCATTAAATGAGGCAAACCATAAAAATGTTGCAACAAGTAGAATAATTAAATTGCGTTTATCTGCTTTGCTCAATGGTTTGTTTTCTTCAATTTTTTCAGTAGTTTCACTTAATTCTTCTCCAATTTGCATATCTAAAGCAGTCTCTTCAAGAATTTTGTTTTCATTAATTTTGAAAATTAAAATTACTAGGGCAATAAACATTAAAGCACTACCAATTAAAGAAGGAACGATATAATTAATATTTTGATCAGTAAATTTAAAAATCATAGAGATTCCGCCGCCTAAAATCGCTCCTAAATAACCTACTAAATTAATAATTCCGTTGGCTTTGGAACGAAGAGGTTTTGGAGTAACATCTGGCATTAAGGCTACTGCTGGCGAGCGATAGATATTCATGATAATTAATACTGCTCCCATTGCCAAAATTACTCCCCATAATGATGATAGTAAATAAGCAACACTAATTAGTGGAAAAACAAGAATAGATAATATCATCCCTATGACAATATAAGGTATTCGTTTTCCATATTTAGTTCTAGTTTTATCAGATAGATATCCAAATAGTGGTAGCATAAATAGCGCAAATAAATTATCCATAGCCATAATAATTCCAATGATATACCACCGATGATCTTCATTAGTTAACTTAGCTTTTAATAAGGCATCAAGATACAATGGACTATAGTGGTTGTATAATTGCCAGATTAGTAAAATTGCAAAAAAAGCAAAACCAATATAAAATGTTCGAGCATAATTCAATTTTAATTCTTTTTTCATAATCATTCTCCTTATTTGAATTTGCTAGTTTAATTATACTATGAGGTCATAAAAATAGCAAATTATCTTTTTTTAGTAAATTTTTTGTATAAATTTCCATAGAAAATGTTTTTTTCAAGTTGAATAATTATCGATAGTGTGGTATCATAAAGTAAGAAAATTTAAAGTAAGGAGAATTGAAATGAACGGAGAGGGTAAAATTCGCAACACAAATGTACAAGAGTTTGAAGGTGGATTTACACTAGTAGAATTGTTTCAATATTTATGGAAGAACTTACTACTAATTTTAGGAATTGTTGTTGCAACGGTGGCTGTAGGGGTAGTTTATACTTGGTTAATTGTGACCCCAAAGTATACTTCAACCGCTGAAATTGTCTTTACAATTAATCGTGAAAAATCCACAGGCGGGAACTTCAACTTCGCAACCAAAATTTCCGAAATTAAAGCAGATCTACCAAATTGGGTAGTAGTTCTTGGGAGCGAAGAATTTATCACGGAAGCTTTAATTGATGCTAGTGAAGATGAAGAAAGCGGGATTACTTTTAATGATATTCAAGAATTAGAAAAATTAGTTAAAAAAGTGAAAGGATTAATAACAGTAACTAATCCCAAAGACCAATCATTAATCAAAATTCAAACAACTAGCGTTGATTCAAAACTTGCTTATGTTGTTACTAAATATGTAAGTGAATTAGCTGCTAAAGTAATAGATTTTAATCAATATGATAATGAAGGGACAATTATTTTGGCGGTAGAAAATCGTTTAGTTACTCAAGCTAAACTTCCAACCAGTCCATCAAGCCCAAATAAAATTTTAAACGTAATTATTTCTTTCTTGGTTGGAGCTATTATATCAGTAGTTGTTGTATTATTAAAAGAACAATTTAGTGGAGTATTTAAATCTTCAGAAGAAATTGAAAAATTAACTGGTTATCCAATAATCGGCGAAATATTTGAACAAGAATATGATGATAACGGGGGAGAGGAATAGCAGATGTTTAGAAAAAGAAGAAATCAAAAACGTAATTATGATATAGTTTTTTTTTCTCGGCCAAATAGTGTGTTTGCAGAAGCGTATCGTAAAATACCAGTTAATCTAGAGTATGCTAATGTTGATAAAAAAATTAAAATAATTCATATTACATCTGCTATGCCAGGTGAAAATAAAACAACTATTGCCATTAACCTAGCAGCAACTTATGCAGAATTAAACAAAAAAGTAATATTAATTGACCTAGATTTACGTCGTCCAAAAATTCACCGTTATTTCAAAGTGCCAAATGATCACGGCTTATCAAGTTATTTAATTGACCAATTAGAATATGAACAATTGATTGTTGGAACTGAACATGGTATCGATCTAATTACAAGCGGTCCAAAAGTGCCTTCACCGCACGTTGTTTTACGTAGTGAAAAATTTCAAAAATTATTAGAAAAACTTTCTGAAGAATACGACTATATAATTATAGATTCTCCTCCAGTATTGTTAGTAACTGACAGTTCAATTATAACAAAATATGTTGATGCTACGTTATTTGTAGTTAATGAAAAAATATCTCGTAAAAACGAAGTGTTATCATCAATTAGACTATTAAAAGAAAATAATGCAAATATTGCCGGAATAATTGTGACTGGTAAAACTCCAAAAAACGGTCATTATTATTACCGATATGATTCATATTAAGAGTTGGTGTCCATTGATAGATATACATACGCATATCCTTCCTGATGTTGATGATGGTGCGCGAAACTTTGAAGAATCCCTTAAAATGATTAAAGAGAGTATTAAACAAGGGATTAATCATATCGTTGTTACACCACACATTTTTAGTCCATATATAAAGTGTAAGACTAAAAATGAGATTATTAAAATTTTTGATGAGTTTACTAAAAACGTAAAAGATGCTGGATTAAATGTTAATCTTTATTTAGGTCATGAAGTATCATACCATATTCGTATTTTTGATTATTTCAAACATGGTGAGTTTTTGACTTTAAATAATAAAAACATTATCTTACTAGAATTGCCATACGATCGCGAATTAGAAACGTTTGAAGATTTGCAATATAACTTTGAATGTTACGGGCAATCATTAATTTTAGCTCATATTGAAAGATATGATTATTATTCAATTCGAAAATTAAAGCACTTAAAAAGTAACAACGTCTATTTTCAAATTAATGCTTCAAGTCTAATGAAATCCCATCGATATTTTAAAAAAGCAAATAAATTATTAAAAGCAGGATTAGTTGATTTTATCGCAAGCGACATTCACTATAATCGTATTAATCATATGCAAGAGGCATATGAATTTGTAACAAAAAATTATGGACAAGATGTAGCAACAAAGATTTTCTATGATAATCCATCGCAATTAATTTTATAATTTTATATTTGCGTCTTGTCTTTTTGAAAGCGTTTTGATATAATTAATATGGTCAAATAACACAAGAAAGCGAGGATCCAAATGAAACGAATATTCTTATTCTTCCTATTAGTGTTAGGTGTATTTACCCTAGTCGCTTGTGATAATAGAAAATATACGATTACTTATGAGTTAGATGGTGGAACATTAACTAACGAAGTAACTTCATTTACTAAAAAAGATTTACCGGTTACTCTTCCAACCCCTACAAGAGACGGTTATGTATTTTTAGGTTGGTATTTAGATAGTGAATTTATTGGTGAACCAGTAACTAAAATTACCGAAGCAAAAAATATTACAGTTTATGCTAAATGGATTTCTGAATTAGAAAAACTTGATAATGAGATTAAAGCAATTATTGAAGCATATAAAAATGCATTACAAGGTTCAGTTCGTTTTGAAGCAGGACCAGATAGTGATGTATTAGTTACTGAATTAAAATATATCTTTAAAGAAGAAAATAATGAAAAAATCCTTGATCAATTAATGGTTAAACAAACTCAAGGAAACGAAGAATGGTCATTATATATTAAAGATAAAGTCGCATACATTAATAATGAAGGCGAAAAAGTTAAAGAAAATTTAACTGATAATGACTTAAAAGTTAAAATCCAAGAATTTGGATTTGCGGCATTCATCGAAGATGTTGAAGCAATTTTTGATGAGAATTTCTATGCAGCTGCAACTATTCAATCTAAAACTGATTCAAAAGTCATTGTTGAATTAGATTTAGATAAATATGATGGCAGTCTAAATGTAAGCGGCGAAATTACCAAACTTGAATTAGTAGTTGATTTTACAAATAATCAAGTTTCTAAGATTACTGTTAATGTAACACGTAATCAAACAGTTTACTTCATTAAAGTTACTTTTGTTGGGACATCTAATGTTCAAATTGAGTTCCCTATCTTTAATGATTATAAATAATTGATAACGTGAGGGGGAGAATATCTCCCTCTTTTTTTTAAAAAAAGGTGAGGTTATGAAGAAGTTTTTTCAGATTTTATTTGTTGTAATATTTGTTGGATTAACTAGTACGAAAGTTGACGCCCTTCGTAAAAAAGAAAAAAGTTTAGATCTATATATTACAAAAAGTTCATTAAAGTTAGATGAATATGATATAAAGTTTTTAGTTAATAAACAAATTGTTAATTGTGATGATTTAGAAGATGAGTTTATTGATATTGAATTATGTGATTTAGAAATTATAAAAGTCAAAAGCGAAAATAGCAAGCGTGGTCAATATCATCAATTTGTAGGTGATATTCCCAATCAATTTAAAATTCAATTAGTGGATAACAATAATAATATAGAAATAATTACTTCAAAAGAAATTACAATCGAAGCTTATAATAGTACAGTGGTATTTAATTTTGAAAATAAAGAAATAACTATTCAACAAGTCTATTACAATATTTTCGCAATGTCATTTATATTTTTAGCCTTGGCCTTAGTTGCTAAAGCATTTATCTTTTACTTATGTCGTTTTTCATTACTAGAAAACAAAAGCGTATTTCTAATTACTAATGGAATCGGCTTAATTTTAATTAGTATTATTTTAAGTATGAGTAATTTTTTAGATGGATATGTGTATTCATTTAAACAATTAATAATTTTAAGTGTTATTTTTTTGATTATTGAAGAGATTGTTTCGATAATTTTTTATCGAAAATATCCTTTGAAAAATAGAGTTTTATATCCTTTATTTGGAAATATTTTAGTATTTATCGTAGGGGGAGTTTTGACATTAATATCAATGATATAGGAGAGGTATGATGAAAAAGGCAATTCAATTGTTATTACTACTTATTACTAGTATATTTTTGCTTTCAAGTTGTTTTTCATTTAATAATAATGGCAATAACAATAATGATAATCCGACTGAAGAGACTGAAGATGAGAATGAGAACGAGAATGAAAATGAAGAAGAAGATGAAAATGAAGATGAAGACGAAGGCGAGCGGGAATATATTTATTTACAATCTAAAATTTTAAAAATTAATCGAACAGCCGGAAAAATTGAATTATTAAACTACGGAGTATTAAATTTAAATCCTGATGTAAAACTTGTTCAATATATTAATAATGAAATCAAACCAATATCATTAAATAATTTATATGTAGGACAAGAAAATGTTTTCTTACAAATAGATAAGGAAAAAAATGAAATCGTGACATTATTATTAGATGGTGATTTGTTCTTTAAAAATATCCGAGTAGCAATTCGGAAAAGTATTGATAATATCGCTGATGAGAGTACGTTATATCATGATTCAGTTGAGTTTAAATTAAATAATAGTTATCGTATCCAAATATATGATGACAATAGTATAAATAACATTCTAAATCCGCAAATTATCACTATCGATTTACATAACAATGAAATGGTGGTAAAAAGCGGTGATGAAGAAATATTACGCAGTAATAAACGCATTATAATTACGCCAATATCTTTTACTAATAATACAATCACTTTTAATAGTATAAAACGAAGCGGAAATAGAAAACCATCATATTATGGTAGTTTTGAAATCGCAATTGAAGATGGAAGATTATTAGTAATTAACGAAGTCTTTATTGAGGATTATCTACGTTTTGTTGTCCCAAGTGAGATGCCTTCAAGTTTTGGGCTTGAAGCTTTAAAAGCCCAAGCAGTTGCGGCCCGCACTTATGCTTATGGTGATATTTTAAAACGTAGTTATGAAAATTTAGGATATGCTGTTGATGATAGTACTATGAGTCAAGTATATAATAATATTGACGAAAATTCTTTAGCATCAAGGGCGGTTAGTGAAACAAGAGGTTTTGTAATGTTATATAATAATGAGCCAATAAATGCTTATTACTATTCTACATCCTCTGGACTTATCGCTTCCGGACATGAGGTATGGATTACTGAACCAACATTACCCGATCCAATTCCATATTTGATGGGTAATAATTTAACTCGTGATTTAAAAGGAAATATTATTGAATTTGATCCAACAAGCGAAGAGAGTATGTTAAATTTTTTCAAAAGGCTTGATATTGATGTTCCAGATGGCAATAATTATGTTCGCTGGAAAGTAACTTTAACGAAAAATCAAGTTCAAAAAATTTTAAATAAAACTTTAGTTGATATGTATTTCCAATATCCAAATTTAATTTTAACAAAAACAAATGATCAATTTATTAGTACGCCAATTCCAAATGATATTGGTGAAGTACTCGATTTAGTGGTGTCACAACGAGGCCAAAGCGGAGTAGTAATATCGTTAGACGTTGTTACTACTATAGCAACTTATCGTATAATTAATCAGTATAATATTCGTTTTACTTTGCGAGCGCATAGCAATTATGCTGGAGAGTCAATAACATATCAATTTATTAATTTCAGTAAACACACATATGGTAATCCACAACCCCCACCTAGTTCGGCATTATTATCAGGATTCTTTGCTATCGAAAAAGCAAGTGATGTCTTTACTTTATATGGTGGCGGATTTGGGCATGGTGTTGGTATGAGTCAATACGGTGCAAGTGGTCTAGCTCAAATGGGATATTCATATCAAGATATCTTACAAGTATATTATAGTAATATTGAATTAACTCCTCTAAATTATTTATATACTCCAACAAAAAGTGACATCAGTAAATTTTTTGAAAAAGTAAAATAAATATAAAAAGTCCCTCTAAAAAAAATGAGGGACTTTTTTATTAAATTAAAACAATAAAATCGTTTTATTATTTTTTAAATTGTGGTATGATATTAGTAGAATTAATAAAACGCTTAAAACTATTAAATCGGAGGAAATAATGAAAAAAACCGTATTGTATGACCGGCATCTAGAACTAGGTGCAAAGATGGTTGAATTTGGGGGCTTTCTAATGCCGCTAGAGTATAGTTCGATTATTAAAGAACACGTAGCGGTGCGAACTGCTTGTGGATTATTTGATGTTTCACATATGGGAGAGATTTCAATTCGTGGTCCACAAGCTGCTGATTTCATTAATTATTTAGTTACATCTAATGTGAAGACGATTCCACCATATCGAATGATTTATGCAATGCTATTACATGATAATGGTGGTATTTTAGACGATTTAATGATTTATAAATTTTTAGATGATGAGTATTTACTAGTGGTTAATGCGGCAAACACCCAACGTGATTTCCAATGGATTGTGAATCATAAAAATGATTATGATGTCATTATTACGGATCTTTCAAATTATTATTCACTCCTAGCTTTACAAGGACCACTAAGTCAAGATGTTTTACAAAAATTAACTAATTTTGACTTAAATGAGTTAAAACCACTAGATTTTCGCACAATTGATATTGCAAATAATGAGTATATAGTATCACGAAGTGGTTATACAGGCGAAGACGGTTTTGAAATTTATGGTACTGGTGATGGAATTAAAATATTATTTGAATTATTATTGCAAGATGAACGTGTAACTTTGTGTGGTTTGGGAGCTCGTGATACGTTACGTTTCGAAGCCGGATTACCGCTATATGGTAATGAAATAGGAGATAAAGTTAATCCATTAGAAGTCGGATTGGGATATGCGGTTGATTTTTCTAAGAAATTTATTGGTTCAAATTCATTGCAAAAAATCTATGAACAAGGGCCAAAACATAAATTAGTTGGATTAGAACTATTAGATCGAGGAATTGCAAGAACAGGATATGAAGTTTATAAAGATGGCAAACTAATCGGTAATATTACTACCGGATATATGATTCCAGGTACGAATAAATCTTATGCGATGGCCTTGATTAATGATTTAACTTTAAAAAATGGCGATATAGTTAATGTACGTATTCGCAATAAAGACGTTGTTGCCAAAATCCGCAACAAACGTTTCAAAAATAAATAAATTTATGGAGGGAAAATTATGTCAAAAGTAATGGAAGGATTAAAATATACTCATTCTCATGAATGGGTAAAAGTTGAAAATGATATTGCTTTAATTGGAATTACTGATTATGCCCAAGACAGTTTAGGCGATGTAGTATATGTGGATGCTGGAGAAGTTGGTATGATTGTTGAAAAAGATGAGATGTTTGGTTCCATTGAAAGTGTTAAAGCGGCATCAGATTTGTTCTCACCAGTTTCTGGAGAAATTATTGAAATTAATCAAGAGGTTATCGATAATCCAGAATTAATTAATGAAGACTGTTATGCAAACTGGATTATTAAAGTGAGAATGTCAAATCAAGAAGAATTAAACGAGTTAATGGATGCGAGTGAATATCAAGAACATCTAGAATAGGTGAAATTTATGTTCAAATATTTTCCTCATACTAATGAAGACATTCACCAAATGTTAGAAAAAATAGGTGTCAAAAGCCTTGATGAGTTATTTTCTGAAATTCCTTCCGAAATACTACTTAATCGTGATTATAATGTGCCAAGTAGTCATTCAGAACTTGAAATATATTCACATATTAACTCTTTAACAGCTAAAAATACTCAATATACAATTTTTCGCGGTGCTGGCGCCTATGATGTCTATGTTCCAAGCATTATTAGTTATTTAACAAGTAGACAAGAGTTTTTAACTTCATATACACCATATCAACCAGAAATTTCACAGGGAACATTACAATATATTTTTGAGTTTCAAAGTATGATTTGTGAATTAACTGGATTAGATGTAGCTAACGCCTCTATGTATGATGGACCAACTGCCACTGCCGAAAGTATTTTTATGGCTACAAGTGTCACCCGCCGTAACAAAGTCTTATTATCGAGTACATTAAATCCTCGAGTTATTGAAGTAGTTAAAACATATGCCAAATATAAAGGTATTAATATTGAAATGATTAATGAAAAAAATAAAGTATTAGATTTTGAAGATTTACAAAGTAAATTGGATAATGATGTGGCAGCAGTTGTAGTTGGTTATCCAAACTTTTATGGAATATTAGAAGATCATGATAAGGTTCGAAATATATTAACGAATAAAGAGTTATTAATTATGAATGTTGAGCCACGGGCAATGAGTGTTTTAAAAACTCCGGGCGAGTTTGGTGCTGATATTGCTTGTGGTGATGGACAAATGTTAGGAATTCCATTATCTTGTGGTGGACCATATGTAGGATTTATTGCTGCCAAAGACTCACTATTACGTAAAATGCCAGGAAGGATTTGTGGAATGACGACGGATGTCGATGGAAAAAGAGGCTTTGTATTAACGTTACAAGCTCGCGAACAACATATCCGTCGTGAAAAAGCAAATTCTAATATTTGTTCAAACCAATCCTTAATGGCTTTACATACAGTTATTTATATGAGCCTAATGGGTAAAAAAGGGTTACAAGAAGTATCTTTAAAATCTTATTCTAATGCTCATTATTTACATGATGAATTATTAAAAACAAATTTATTTAGTAAAATCACTGATGAAGAGTTTTTTTGTGAATTTGTTCTTCGTTATCACGGTGATGCTAAAGAATTAGAACAAAAACTGTTAGAACATAATATTTTAGGTGGGCTTGTTTTAGATAATAATGATATACTATTTTGCGTGACTGAAAAAAGAACTAAAGAGGAAATGGATTATCTAGTTGATATTATCCGAGGTGACCAATAATGGATAGCCGTTTAATATTTGAAAAATCACACAAAGGACGCTTTGCTTATAGCCTACCTAAACAAGATAATTATTTAGAAATACCAACAAAATTTAAGCGCACAAGTTCCTTAAATATGCCGGAAGTTAGTGAACTTGATGTTGTACGTCATTACACCAACTTATCTCGTAAAAACTATGGTGTTGATCAAGGATTTTATCCTCTTGGATCATGTACAATGAAATATAATCCAAAGATTAATGATTTTGTGGCTAGTAATCCTAGTTTTACTAATCTTCATCCATTGCAACCTGCTGAGTCAATGCAAGGAGCATTAGAAGTATATTATAAAACAGCTAAGTATTTAGCTGAAATTACTGGCATGGATGAAGTCACTTTAAATCCTTATGCTGGTGCGCACGGTGAATTAGTTGGTTTAATGATTATGAAAGAATATCATTATCGTCGTGGAGATTATAAACGCACAAAAGTCATCGTTCCTGATAGTGCCCATGGAACTAATCCAGCTAGTGTTAATGTGGCAGGGATGGAAGTTTTAGAAGTAGCTTCAAATCCTGATGGTACTGTTAATATTGAAGACTTAAAAGCTGTTTTAAGTGATGAAGTTGCTGGAATTATGCTAACTAACCCAAATACTTTGGGAATATTTGAAAAGGATATTTTAGCAATAAAAGAACTAGCTCGTCAATATGGAGCATTATTATACTACGATGGTGCTAATCTTAACGCATTACTAGGAATTACTCGTCCTGGTGATATGGGGTTTGATATAGTTCATCTAAATTTACATAAAACTTTCTCTACACCACATGGTGGTGGCGGCCCAGGTAGTGGTCCTGTTGGTGTGAAAAAGGAACTTGCGGAATTGTTACCAAATCCACGAGTTGTTTATGAAGATGGTAAATACCAAATAAAATACTTGCCGACAGCTATCGGACAAATAAGTAATTTCTTTGGGAACTTCTTAGTCGTTTTACGAGCATATACTTATATCTTAACTTTAGGTAAAGAAAATCTAAAATATGTTGGCAAATTAGCAGTTTTAAATGCTAATTATATAAAAGAATCTCTAAAAGATTATTACCAAGTGGCTGTTCCTGGGTTGTGCAAACATGAAGTAGTCTTTAGCGGTCTAAAAAGTAAAGCAGTTTCGACTCTAGATGTGGCAAAACGTCTTTTAGATTATGGTTATCATCCGCCAACAATTTATTTCCCATTAATTGTTCATGAAGCATTGATGGTTGAACCGCCAGAAACTGAATCAAAAGAAATTTTAGATGGATTTATTGAAACAATGAAGACAATCGCTAAAGAAGCTATCGAAAATCCAGAATTATTAAAAACAGCCCCACATAATACTGTAGTTCGTCGTTTAGATGAAGCTACTGCAGCTCGAAAACCAATTTTGAAATATCAAGACATTATTAATAATTAAATAATTGTTGGATTGTTAAAAGGGTTTATAAAGAAAAAGTGCTAAGTACATTAGCACTTTTTTCTATCTTAAAATAAATTGACTTAATTAAGAATTGTGATAAAATATATTAATGTTGAGAGGTTGAGAAAATGACTAGAAAGAATACATTATTTGACAAACAATTTTTAACAAAACTTTTAATCGTCGCTGGACCAGTAATCATCCAACAATTATTACTTCGAACATTTGGAATTGTTGATACGATAATGGTTCGTAGTATTGAACGAGGAATTAGTGGGGTAGGTCTTGCCAATCAATTATCTAATATCGGTTTTACGGTAATGTTTGGGGTAACCGTTGGTGTGGGAATATATATGGCCCAATATTATGGCGAACGTGACTATGAGAATATAAAAAAATCTTTTTCATTATTGATGTTTATTGGGCTTATATTCGGGATAGTATTCTCGTTAATTGGAATTATTTTTCCAACTCAATTTTTAAGTTTGTTTTCGAAAGATACTGAAGTAATAAGCGTTGCAAGAAAATACTTAATAATCGCCTCAATAGGATTTACTCCCAATGTGTTGGCTTTTTGTTATTCAACGGTGTATCGCAATATTCAAAAAACATATATTCCGCTAATTTTTAGTATTACCTCATCATTAATTAATGTCGTGTTAAACTACTTTTTAATCTTTGGACATTGGATTTTTCCAGAATTGGGAATTAAAGGTGCAGCTATTGCCACAACAGTTTCATCATTTATAGGATATTTCTTGAACGTTTTTTATTCACGAGTTACAAAACAACCATTTACTCCAAAATTAAGTCATATTAAAGAGTCTTTTAATAAAATTTTTGTTAGTAAGATTTTAAAAAGAACATATCCTTTAGTGATAAATGAAACGTTTTTCTCTATTGGAAGTGCCTTATATGTTGTTTTCTTTAATGCTTTAGGAACTGATTCGTATGAGGGATATCAGATTGCGGAATCGGTAGTATCGGTTATGTTTGTTGTTGGAATGGCGTTAGGTACAGCCGTATCCGCAATGCTTGGAGAAAAACTTGGTTTAAATGAAGAAGAAGAGGCCAAACGTTATGGTAGAAACTTTATTATAATCGGATTAATTGTGGCTATATTGTTAGGAGGCTCTACTTCGGTATTTGCTAAACCATTAGTAAGTTTATTTAGATCAGATAAAACTGAAGCCGCTGCAAACATCGCCGTAACTCTAATGTATGTTTTTGGATTACGTGTGGCTTTAAGAACATTTGTTGTATTATTATACTCAGTCTTTAGAGCCGGTGGTATGAGTCGTTTCGTTATGCTCTTAGATGCAGGAGTAATGTGGTTAGTAGGTTTACCACTTGCATTTGTTTGTTATAGATTTTTAAAAATTCGTGATATTGCTATCTTTTATTTAATATTGCAATTAGAATTAGTCGTTCGGATAATAATTGGCTTTATTGAATACTATCGATATCGTTGGATTGCTAATGTTATTAAAGAAATTTAAGAGCAAAGGATGTCTTTTATTATAAGACACTCCTTTTTCTTTCTAAGGTTTTAATTTTTATTTGAATAGTTTTGGTAAAAGTGATATAATCATATATATAAAAAGGAGGTGCGGACAAACATGGAATTATTTAGACGTTTTTCATCAGGTCTTTTTAGTCCGCGAAGCATAGGTGCATATATTAATGATCGCAAATTATTGACCTTTCTATATTTCATTATTCTTTTATTTATCTCTATTCTTCCGCAGACTATTGAGATTTCACGGATGAATAGAATACCGTATCAATCCCAACAAGAAATTCGTGAATTTTTCAAAACTAAAGAAGAAATACCTTTTAAGGTAGAGAATAATAAATTAGTTAGTCTCCAAAGTGATGTTAAAATTAAATCATACCTTTTAAGCAATCAAATATTGGTAGTTTTTTCGTTAGAAGAAAATATTAATGTTGGGATGAGAAATGCAATCGTCTTCGGGCAAAATGGAGTTTATTTTCAAGTATCTACTTTTAGACAAACATTATTTTTGTATTCTGAATATCAAGAATTTGAATCTTTAGATTTTCGTAATGCCAAAATTAATAATGATGTATTTTGGAACGATATTTTTAAAGTTGCCAATATTGAATATCAAAAAGTATTAACATATATTAAACCAGGATTAATTTTAGGCCTATTGATTTTAAATAGTATTTCGATTTTATTCTTTAGTTTATTATTAGCTTTATTCCAACGTAGCACATTACCAACATATCGCTTTTCTCAAGTGTGGAAACTAGCGATTTATTGTTCGGTTCCATATGTTTTTGGTGTAGTGCTTTCGGAACTGTTTAATTTTAGTTTATTCTCTTTATTAGGATTGATTTTAATGATTATTTATGGTGTTATTTCGAGCCAATCATTAATAAAAGAATAGAGGTTGATTAGTATGAGTTATAATCACATTGAAATAGAAAAAAAATGGCAACAAAGATGGAAAGAAAATAAAACGTTTAAAGTAGACAAATATTCTAATAAGCCGAAATTCTATTGTTTGGATATGTTTCCATATCCAAGTGGCGAAGGAATTCATGTTGGTCATGTCGAAGGGTATGTAGCAACAGATGTATATTCCCGCTTTAAACGTATGCAAGGGTATAATGTTTTACATCCAATGGGTTTTGATGCCTTTGGATTACCTGCTGAACAATATGCGATTAAAACCGGAAATGATCCAGCTGAATTTACTTGGAAAAATATTAATCGTTACATTGAACAATTAGAAAAAATAGGATTTTCATATGACTGGGATGTAATGGTGGCTACTTGCGATCCAGCATATTACAAATGGACGCAATGGATTTTTACAAAATTGTATGAACAAGGCTTAGCCGAATTAAAAGATATAGAAGTTAACTGGTGTGAAGCATTAGGAACAGTACTTGCTAATGAAGAAGTATTAAATATTGATGGGAAAATGGTTAGTGAGCGTGGTCATCACCCAGTTGTTAAACGCCCTATGAAACAATGGGTATTGAAAATTACGAAGTATGCGGAAAGATTGTTGGAAGATTTGGAGTTAATAGATTGGCCAGAAAATGTTAAAGAGATGCAACGTAACTGGATTGGTCGCAGCGAAGGAGCAAAAATTACCTTTAAAGTAGCTGACTCAAACGAATCATTTACAATCTTTACAACTCGTCCAGATACGATTTTTGGTGTTACATATTGTGTACTTGCACCAGAGCATCCATTAGTTCATAAAATTACAACTCCCGATAATTTAGAAAAAGTAAAAAAATATTTGGAAGATGCTAAAGCGAAAAGTGACTTAGATCGTACTGAACTAAATAAAGATAAAACAGGAGTATTCACTGGCGCATATGCTATCAATCCAATTACTAATGAAAAGGTTCCGATTTGGATTGCGGATTATGTGCTAATGAGTTATGGAACTGGGGCAGTAATGGCTGTTCCTGCTCATGACCAACGCGATTATGAATTTGCTAAAAAACATGGTCTTGAAATAAAACAAGTTTTAGAAGGAGATATTTCCGAAGAAGCCTTTGTTGGTGACGCTCCGCATATTAACTCTGACTTTATTAATGGTTTATATAATAAAGAAGCCATTGAAAAAGTTATTGAATACTTAGAAGCTAATAATCTTGGTAAACGTGATATTAACTATAAATTACGTGACTGGATATTTAGTCGTCAACGTTATTGGGGTGAACCATTCCCAATAATTCACTATGAAGATGGAACAATTGAAGTTCTACCATTAGAACAATTACCGCTAGAATTACCCAAACTTAAAAAAATAGAACCAAGTGCTACTGGTGAAAGCCCATTAGCAAATGCCAAAGACTGGTTATATGTTGTTCGCAAAGACGGTGTTAAAGGTCGTCGCGAAACAAATACTATGCCACAATGGGCGGGTAGTTGTTGGTACTATATTGCCTATATTATGCGTGAAAAAGATGGCTACTTAGATTTAACTAAACCAGAAGTACAAGATCTAATTAATAAATGGTTACCAGTTGACTTATATGTTGGTGGAACTGAACATGCTGTATTACACTTACTATATGCTCGCTTCTGGCATAAAGTTTTATATGATTTAGGAATTGTTAAATCCAAAGAACCATTCCAAAAATTGTTTAACCAAGGAATGATTCTTGGGGCAGATAACGAAAAAATGAGTAAGTCAAAAGGTAATGTTGTTAATCCAGATGACATTATTGAAGAATATGGTGCTGACACATTACGCCTTTATGAAATGTTCATGGGTCCACTTGAATCAGAAAAACCATGGTCAACAACTGGTATTGAGGGGCCTCGTCGTTTCTTAGAACGGGTATATCGTCTATATACTGAAATTGCTACAATCGTTGATGAAAACGAAAAACTTGAAAAAATTTATCATCAAACAGTTAAAAAAGTTACTGAAGACTATGATAATTTACGCTTCAATACCGCTATTAGCCAAATGATGATTTTCATTAACGAATGTTATAAAAACCCACAAATCCCTTATGAATACCTTCATGGTTTCTTAAAACTTTTAAACCCACTAGCTCCACATTTAACCGAAGAACTAAATGAAATGGTATTAAATAATACCGAAGAGCTAGCATATTCAGAATGGCCTAAATACGATTTAGCCAAAACAATTGATGATGAAATTACTGTTATTTTACAAGTTAACGGACGAGTTCGTGAACGAATTCAAGTTCCAAATAATTTAGACAAAGATACATTAGAAAAACTTGCATTAGAAAACGAAACAATAAAAAATTATATTAAAGATAGTCCAGTTAAAAAAGTTATTGTTGTTCCGAATAAGTTAGTAAATATTGTTATTTAAGTGGTCTTATAAGACCACTTTTTTATATTTGATAAAATAAATACAATTATAAAATCATTTATAAAAAAAGATTAAATGTAGATATGATTTCTAAAACTCTAAAATACATAAAATTTGATTTAATATATTGAAAAGCAAGTAAATAAATAAAAATATCATAATATATTAAAGGGTGATTAATATTTTGTCCAAAAAACAACCGAAGAACTCTTTTTAATATTATTGATTTCTATAAGTGCGATTGTAAATATTTAAAAAAAGATGAAGTAATTAAAATTGGCAAATCAACAATTTATATTTTATACGAACTAGATCAATGTAAATATTTATTTTCTGATTATGAACAGCAGATTCTAATGATTTTTAATAAAAAGATAAGTCAAATCATACATATTATTAGTAAATATCGAGAAGTTTTATTTTTATGGCTAGATGATGTTAGTAATTTAAATAAATATTTCTTGTTATTAGATAGCTTTATTGATGATTATCAAATAATACTAATATTAGCTCCCCAATAAAAAATTGTTAAATATTTGCAATTATCTTTTTTTAGCATTATAATATAAGTGTAAATATAATTATAAGGAGTGGTGATTTTGAAAGTAATCGTCCGGGGAAAAAATAAGTTTGTTCCTAGTCAAGCAATTAATGATTATGCAATAGGAAAAATTCAAAAGCTGAATCAGTATTTTCGAAACAGTGATGATATTACTGCCACAGTTTTATGTAAAGTATATGATACTTACCACACTGTTGAAGTTACCATCCCAACAAAACACTTTATTTTACGGGCTGAAGTAAAAGCGGATACGGTTTATGCTGCAATCGATTTAGCAATTGATAAATTGGAATCACAAATTCGTAAACATAAATCAAGAATTTATAAAAGTATTCAAAGAAGAACTGGCGTCGCCGGGCATTACTCTCAAAACTCAGATTTTGATATTAATGCCATTGAAAGTGAAATCTTAGCGACTAATTTAGTTAAAAATAAACAAATTGAATTGCAACCAATGACTCCTGAAGAAGCGATTTTACAAATGGAATTATTAGGACATAAATTTTTCGTTTTCCAAAATAGTGATACAAATCGTGTATCAGTGGTATATGTTCGTGAAGATGGCGATTATGGAATAATTGATACAAAAGTTAACTAAACAGTAATTTTGAGTGATTCACCCTATGGTGAATCACTATTTTTTTATTGGACAACCGTGTATTTTCGTCACGATTTCACTACATTAGAAAATAAAAAATAAATTACCAGCAAAAGTCCCTATGTTTTTTCCGCACCCCTCTTCTCTATAATGTCTATAGTTTTTACCTCTGCTATAATATCCATGCAATCAAGTATTAACACTGTACCTAGTATAATGGCATTTATTTTATTAGCGTGATAGATTATTTTCTTATTATTTTACCAACTATTCCTACAGTTCGATATATTAGCAATTTGAATAAATCAATAACGATTATCAAATAAATTTTTCTTCACACGATATACAGCCAAGTTAGTTTTGTAATGACTAATTTGGCTATTTAAATGTTTGGAATAACGATTGCTATATAAAAATAGCATTTTATCATCGAAAAGATAGCATACATTTTATAAAAAATTTGTAGAATCTTTACCTATTAAAAACCTTGTCAAAACTATCATAAAATGGTATGATAATAATAGTATTGAAAGGAAGTGTACTTAATGTTTAAAGCATTATTTGACAGCAGTTATCGGGAATTTAAAAGATTAACTAAAATTGCTAAAAAAATTGATGATTTAGCTGAAGAATATAAAAAGAAAACTGATGAAGAATTACAAAATCAAACAAATATTTTTAGACAACGCTTAGCTAATGGCGAAACAGAAGAAGATATTTTAGTTGAAGCTTTTGCGACGGTGCGTGAAGCATCAACCCGAGTTTTAGGAATGACTCCATTTTTCGTCCAAATCATCGGCGCATTAGCAATGCATTACGGGAATATTGCGGAAATGAAGACTGGTGAAGGGAAAACTTTAACCGCAACTATGACTGCTTATTTAAATGCATTACGCGGTGAAGGAGTTCATATCGTTACCGTTAACGAATACTTAGCAACTCGTGATGCCACCGAAATGGGACAATTGTTTAAGTGGTTAGGTTTAACGGTTGGGCTAAATTTACGTGGTTTATCTCCTGAAGAGAAAAAGCAACAATACCTATGTGATATCATGTATTCTACCAACAATGAATTAGGATTTGACTACTTACGTGATCACATGGTTTTATATAAAGAGCATATTGTGCAACGCCCATTAAATTTCGCAATTATTGATGAGGTTGACTCGATATTAATTGACGAAGCCCGTACACCATTAATTATCTCTGGGGCTACTAAAGAAACAGCCAACTTATATCGTCAAGCAGATATATTTGTTAAAAATTTACGTGAAAATGAAGATTATACAGTTGATATTAAAATTAAACATGTTGTTTTAACTGAAAAAGGAATTGAGAAAGCTGAAAGATTTTTCAAAATTGATAACTTATTTGATGTTCGCCATGTAGTATTGTTACATCATATAAATAATGCATTACGAGCAAACTATATTATGCAACGTGATGTTGACTATGTAGTTCAAGATGGAAAAGTTATTATTGTTGACCAATTTACTGGACGTTTAATGCATGGACGTCAATATAGTGAAGGATTACATCAAGCAATTGAAGCTAAAGAAAATGTTGAAATCAAGAAAGAAACTCGAACTGTTGCCACAATCACTTTCCAAAATTACTTTAGAATGTATAAGAAACTTGCAGGGATGACTGGTACAGCTAAAACTGAAGAAGAAGAGTTTCGTAATATCTATAATATGTATGTTATTGAAATTCCAACGAACAAACCGGTAATTCGTATTGATGATACTGATTCAATGTTTTTGACTGCTAAAGCTAAATATAAAGCGATTGCGGATGACATTGAGGAACGTCATCGTCGTGGTCAACCAGTTCTTGTCGGAACAATTTCCATTGAATCAAGTGAATATTTATCAAGTATTCTTAAAAAACGTGGGATACCTCATGAAGTTTTAAATGCGAAAAATCATGAGCGTGAGGCAGAAATTATTGCCAAAGCAGGTCAAAAAGGTGCAGTTACTATTGCTACCAACATGGCTGGTCGTGGTACGGACATTAAATTGGGTCCAGGAGTTGCAGAATTAGGCGGACTTGCGGTAATTGGTACTGAGAGACATGAATCACGTCGTATTGATAACCAATTACGTGGTCGTTCTGGGCGTCAAGGGGATCCAGGTTATTCAAAATTTTATCTATCAGCAGAGGATGAACTATTAGCGCGATTTGGTAGTGAACGTTTCAAAGCAATGCTTGGAATGTTAGTTAATCGTAAAGATGGTGGTGGTGAAATTCCACTTGAATCCAAAATGTTTTCACGGTTTGTAGAAAGCGCACAAAAACGTATTGAAGGTAATAACTTTGATATGCGTAAAACAACATTGCAATATGACGAAGTCTTGCGTAAGCAACGTGAAGTAATCTATGAGCAACGTCATCAAATTCTATTCCATGATGATATCGAACCGATCATTTTAAAAATGATTCGTAATGTTGCTAGTCGGGTAATATCAAATCATCTATTAGATCATGGTAAGAATCCACTTGTTGATCATAAATCATTATTTAACGAACTTGATGGCAATTATTTTCCTAAAGAGTTTTTAACTGATGATAGTTTTAAAGGATTAACTTTAGATCAGGCGATTGAGTTATTCTATAATAAGTGTATAGAATTATTAAACGAAAAGAAAGAAAAATTTCCAAGTGAAATTTATAACGAGTTTTTAAAAGTTATTTTATTACGAGTCGTTGATACATATTGGATGGAACATATTGATGCAATGAGCGAATTGCGTCAAGCTGTGCGCTTACAAGCATATGCCCAAATTAACCCATTACGCGAATATCAAGAAGTCGGCTTTGAAATGTTTGAAAATTTAATCAATAATATAGAAAATGACACAGTAAGATTTTTGAACCGTTCACAAGTTCGTGATAACTTACAACGAGAAGTTGTTGTCCAAATTACATCAACCTCTTCAGGCTCAGATGAACCAGTTAAACGTAAACCAGCCAAAACCCAAAAAGTTGGGCGTAATGACCCTTGCCCATGTGGTAGTGGTAAAAAATATAAACAGTGTTGTGGAAGAGAATAAATTGATCTAGATGGAAGTGATGCGATGGAAAATTTTGAAATAAGTCGCCATATCGAGGACTTTACGGAAAGACTTACTGATTTAAAAGACGTCTTACAAATTGACAATTTACAAAAAAAAATTGCTAGTTTAGAAGAAGAAATGATGGCCCCTGCATTTTGGGATAATCCAGATCATGCCCAAAAAGTGTTGAAATTATTAAAGCAAGATAAAGATATTTTAGAAAAATATCTAACAATTGCTAAATTGTTAGATGATTTAGAAGTTTATTTTGCTATGCATAAAGCTGGAGAAGAAGGGTTGCTATCAGAAATTGAAAATCTTATTTTAGAAATTGAAAAATTTTTATCGAACTTTGAAATTGAAATGTTATTAAATCACGAATATGATGATGCCAGTGCGTATATCGAACTTCATCCTGGAGCAGGTGGCACCGAATCACAAGATTGGACTTCGATGCTGTTTCGAATGTATCGAAGATATGCTGAGAAGAAAGGCTATGAGTTTGAAATAATAGATTATCAAGAGGGTGAAGAAGCTGGGATTAAAAGTGTATCCTTTATCATTCATGGCCCAAAAGCCTACGGATATTTGCGAAGTGAACATGGGGTTCATCGATTAATTAGAATTTCTCCTTTTGATAGTAATGCCCGCCGTCATACATCTTTTTGTGCATGTCATGTAATTCCAGATATTGAAGAAGAAATAAATATTGAAATTAAACCCGATGATATTCGGGTCGATACTTTCCGATCAAGTGGTGCTGGGGGGCAACATGTTAATAAAACTGACTCAGCAGTTCGAATTACCCACTTACCAACAGGAATTGTGGTTACTTGTCAAAGCGAACGTAGTCAAATTCAAAACCGCGAACGCGCTATGAAAATCTTAAAAGCTAAACTTGTCCAACGGGAATATGAAGCCCAACAACGTCGACTAAAAGAAATAAGCGGTGATATTGACGAAATAAGTTTTGGAAGCCAAATTCGTTCATACATTTTTCACCCATATTCTTTAGTAAAAGATCATCGAACTAATTATGAAACTAGCGATATTATGAGTGTGATGGATGGAGAAATTGATGATTTTATTAATGCTTATTTAAAATCAAAATATAACAAGAGGTAGCATATGAAATACTTCTTAACAAAAGAAAGAATTAAAGAGTGGTTATATATTAATTTAGGTATTTTGTTAATGGCCTTGGCATATAGCTTTTTCTTAGAACCCAAAAACATCGTAATAGGTGGAGTTTCTGGTTTAGCAATCATTTTTAAACATTTATGGAATTTAGACCCAGCTTTTGTTATTTTAGTTTTAAATGTTGCTTTGTTGCTTATTGGTTTATTCATTCTTGGGAAAGACTTCTTTATTAAAACGATTTATGGGTCATTAATTTTTCCGCTATTTGTTAAATTGCTAAGCTTACTTGCTCAGGCTATTAATTTTAAACTAGATGATTTCTTTTTAATAGTGGCATTTTCTTCAATTCTTTCTGGTGTTGGTTTGGGATTAGTAATTAAACATGGGGGAACAACTGGTGGAACTGAAATTCCTCAAAAAATCTTATTTAAGTTATTTCATATGCCATTCTCCGTATCCTTATATATTTTAGATGGATTAGTAATCGCCGCCGCATACATCGTATATCGAAATATTGAAGTCATTTTATATGCATTAATTTACCTTGCAATTGTTGGCTTAGTAATGGATGCGATTATTTTTAGTGGCTTTAATAAACGGGCAGTCTATATTATTTCAAAAAAACACGACCAAATCAAAGAGCGTTTATTACATGACTTTGATAGAGGAGTTACGGGAATTAAAGTCACTGGCGAATATACTAATCAAGAGCAAAAAATGTTATTGTGTGTTTTATCAAGTGCTGAATATTATAAATTACGAACTATAATTGAAGAAATTGACCCAAATGCATTTTATTTTGCCGTGCGAGCAAGTGAAGTTCGCGGAGAGGGTTTTACTTATGAACGACAATAATATTACAATTTTGAATGTTACGAAAAAGAATAAGAAGTTTATTGTAGAAACGACAAAAGATACCATTGAACTTGATGAAGACACCATAATCCAATATGGTGTCTTTAAAGATAAAGTATTTACAACAGAAGAATTCGAACAAATAATTTTAAAAGGTTTAGAAAACAAATCACTTTTAAAAGCACTTAATTATATATCCTATCAAGTTCGTTCAGAAAAAGAAGTAATTGATTATCTTAAAAATAATCAATTACCAAGTCAAATCATTGAGTCAATTATTCAAAAACTAAAACAATTGGGCTATTTAAACGATGAACGCTTTGCTTATGATATTTTTGAATATGAAAGCAAAGTTAAATTACATGGACCTTTCTATATTGAAAATAAATTATATAAAAAGGGAATTAATAAAGACTTAGTTAACGCAGTTATCCAATCTTATACCATAGATTTACAAATTGAAAATATTCAATTAATTATTAATAAAGAAATTAATAAACTACCAAAATATCCGGTCCGTAAACAAAAGCAATTACTATGTAATAAACTTATTCAAAGAGGATATGAAAGTAGTATTGTTTTTGAACAAGTCAATCACCTTAACCTTGTTGATGAAAGTGATGAAAGTTTGCAAAAAGATTTACGAAAGCTATTAAAAAAATATGAACAAAAAAATCTATCCACGCAGGAACTAAAATCAAAAATTATTGTCAATTTACTTAATAAAGGGTATGAATACGCAAATATCATCGAAACATTTGCAAAATTTGAATATTAGAAATTTGTGTTCATATTATTTATTGGGTGGTTTTCATGAATCAAAAGAAAAAAGGTCCAGTAAAGCCCACCAACGATGAACGATTAGTTGCATATAAAGATTTAGAGCGAAATATCGTTAATGAAATTTCTAATGAATTTTATACAAAAGAAAAAGGAAAACAAGAAAAGAAGCGCTAGCAGTTAGCTAGCGTTTTTGATTATTAATATTTCTAATTTTTGGAAATGTTGAATATGTAAAAAAAAAATGCTATAATGTGTGTAGTTTTATCGATTCAAGTTTGGAAAGGGGAATAGGGGATGACCTTAGAACAACGATATGTTTTGTGTTTATTAAATAATAAGCCATTTAATCCTAATTTATTTTCAAATTTAAATTTTGATACAGTAATTGATGTTTTATTAAAGCACAAAATTTTTTTACATTATTAACCACTTTTAAATCAACATATTATAGATCCAAAAACTAAAACAAGAGCTAATCAAATTTATCTTTCGAATGTTTTATATAAAAAGGTTTATTTTGAATTTTTTAAAAAACTAGTAAATTTCTTAGATGAACATAAAATTGATTATTGAATTTATAAAGGACAAGTTTTGCAATTATTACTATATGAAAATAAGCAAGTAAGAATGTTTAGTGACATTGATTTATGGATTTTAGGGATTAGTTTTGATGATTTTTATCATTTGCTAAGTAAATCTAATTTTGATGTAACTGGATACAAAATTATTGGACACAAAGATATAGAAATTAAGTTAAATGTTATTTATAAAGATGTCAAATTTACTATTGAAGTAAAACAAAAAAATCACCATAGTGCTATTTATACGAAAAATAAACATTTAGAATTACAATTAACTGATTGTGTTGTTAAAACTTTTTCAATAGAAGATCCATTTTTAATTTTAATGAATTATTTTTATTACTATACTGAAGATATAAATTCAATTATTTTTGATGGAAAAACAATTTTTCAATTGCCACATGATATATATAATTTGGTTAAAAAATATGATAAGCAAATGGATTGGAATTATATTTTGCAAATGGCGATACAAACTAAGGCAATTCATAAAATTAGAATCGGATTTATAAAGTTAGCTAAAATTTTTGATAGTAATTTTAATAAATATCTACAAATGTTTCCGCTTGAAGCAATTAAATATAATGATTCAGAGATTATTGATGTGGGAAGAATTAATTGGGATGTACCATTAATTTCTCGTTTTATTGATAAAAAAGAGATTAATCAATTTATGATAAAATATAGAATGGGCGATTTTTTAATTGGGCTAGGAAATAAAAATATTTTTAATTATATTTTTGATACTTTCGTCATTAATCAAAATAAATATCAATATTTCATTAGATTAAAGTCCGATTATATAGAATTAAAAGTTATTTCAAGTGATAACTTTGATAAAAACATGTTGTTATATTTAAATATATATGCTTATCGGCTAGATGGATTTTTTCATAATCCATTTATGCCAATAACTATCCTTAAAGAGCAAGATATTCAAGTTTTTGATAAATTCGTAATTGTTCGTGATGATCAAATGAAATTCAATCGCGAAGCAGCAAATAAACTACCAAAAAATAATCAAAATATTCAAGTAAATCAAATAGACAAAACATTGGTTGTTAAAATACATTTAACACCTTATGAATTAGATGTAACACGAAATATTGGAGTTAATTTTTATGTATATACATTAAATTTAGATGAGCATATTGTTGAACATTATCGTCTTGTTCCAAATTATTCACTTCCATACATATTAAAAGAGGTAAAAGAAGATGAATAAGAAAATGCATACAGTATATCAGGAAATTGGATTACAAAATTTAATTGATTCCATTTGTAATGGAGATACTTTTATTATTCATCAAAAAATTTGTGATAAGGTTAAAACTAAAGCAGAAATATTCAAAAGTCAAACTGAATTCAGTGATTTTTTAAATGATAATGCTAATTTATTAAATACATTATATGAAAACATAGCTAGTTTTTATTCAATAAGTTCGATTTATAATGGGACTGTTAATGATTTTAAAAAAGCAACAAATTTTATTTTATATTCTCAAAAATATTGTCAAATAATTGAGCTAGTTATTAACAATTTTACTAAATTTTCATATCAATCAGATTTAATTAAAAATTTCTATAATGATTTATTAACAATTTTTAACAATGAAACCTTTAAACAATTTTTCTTAGAAACTCAAAAAGCAAGTGATGCTTTAAATAAGATATTAGTTTTTCAAATTGATTATAGTAATAATAAAATTAATCAACTAACAGAAACAAAATCATCAATTCGGAGAAAAATGGAAAATTTACTTGACCAATTACAAATACCTTATAGTGCAATGGGATATGTAGCGGGAAATTTTAATGATTTCTTAGATATTCAAAAATTAAAAAAAGTTTATACAAATGAATTTAAAATAATTGAAAATTTTTATAAACGATACTATAAATTTTCATTTTATAATTTTAAAAATATATATCAAAATTTACAGTTTTATCTTCAAATGAAACATTTTTTTATATCAATTAGCAATTATAATATTCCATATTTTCGAGCACATATTAATGAACAAAGAATAATTGAACTTGAAACAATGTATGATATTAGTTTAATTAATAGAGTAGAAAAAATTATTCCCAATGATTTTAAAATTGATCAAAATGATCCTAAAATTATTATAATCGCAGGAGCTAATAGTGGCGGAAAAACTAGCTTTATTCGTGCTATTACTATAAATCTATTATTGTTTAATGCCGTTGGGTATGTGTTTGCTGAGTATGCTAATTTACCAATTTTTTCTGAAATTATCGCCATATTTAACACTTATAGTATATCTAATAAAGCAATTAGTTTTTGTAAATTAGAAGAAGAATTAAAAAATTGTGATGACAATTCAATTATAATTTTTAATGAATTATTTTCTGAATTAGATGAAGATAAAGCATTAGAGATATTTAAACGAATGTTTCCAACCTTTTATCAAACAAATAAAATTTTTATTATGGTCACACATTGTCTTGATATAATTAATTATTTAAAAGAATATAAATTTTTACAATTTTCGCCACAAATCGACAAAAAAAATAATTATAATAGAACATATGTTATTCAAAAAAATTTAGATAATTATAATACCTTTGTAGAGTCAATCTTGCAAAAATATGGCTTATTAAGAGAACAACTATTTAATGACCTGGTAGGTGAAAAAAATGAATAATAGTTTTTTATTTCCATACGATTCAATACCAGGGGTATTAATATATGATGAAAAAGATTTAGAGTTGGAAAGATTTATTAGTTATTTTGTTAGTTCGTCAAAAAGTAAAAAAGATATCATTAAAATTTTGGAAGTTTTTGAAACAAATCAAGATAATATTTTACTAAGGCAGGAATTATTTTGTGAATTAACTACCAGAAGTAGTATTTTTCATAAACTATGCGAATCGTTAAGCAATATTCAAAAATTGCAATCTGAATATTACGAAAAAAAAATTATCTTTTTAAAATATAAAACTGATTTAACATACAGTCAAGAATTTTTTGGAAGTCTATTTAAGGATTTATGTTTATTAGTTTCATTATTAATCGATGAATACTGTAATATGTATCATTTTTTACAGCGCACAAATTCAAAAGTTTTACAAAATTTATTTAATCAAATAAAAAGTAAAGTAGAAAATCCTGCTTTTATTGAGTTGCGAAAATTTTGTGTTGAGTTAAGTTATGAAAAATTTACTTCATTCATAATAAAATTAAATGATCAATTTAGAATTATTTCTGTTGAAGCATTATTAACAGAAAAATCCAATAGTTATAGCTTACCTAAAAATGACGATTTATATTGGAAGTTAGCAATCTATTCCAAAATTACATTAACCCAATATTTAACTAATATATTAGATCAACTATTAATTTTTGATCATTATATCAAGGAAATGGATTTTATCAAATTTGTTTATCAATATTACCAAATATTAAGCCAAAATAATTTGTTATTTTGTTATCCATCAATTTCAAAAGAAATTTATTATTATCAAGTAATGTTATATGATAATTTACAATTATTTACAGAAAATAAAATGAAATATAACAAAATCAATTTAAAAGAAAACACATATGGATTAATTTGTTTTGATAATACTAATTCGTATCGTAGACAATTATTACGTACCTTAGCAATAAATCAAATCCTAGCACAAAGTGGAATGCCATTATTAGCTAATAAAGCCAATATGAATGTAAAATCATGTTTAATTATTCAGTTAAGTTCTTCTGAACACCATAAACAAATCGGTGGTCGATTTGAGTATGATTGTTATAAAATAGCAAATTATTTAAAAGAAATTAGACTAAACACACTTCTAATTTTAAATGAAGTGTTCGAATCAACTGATGAAATTAATGCTACCAAAGCTTTAATAACTATTTTAGATTATTTAACATATAAAGATGTTAAATGGATAATTGGGACAAGATTGGGGTTATTAGTTGATCAAATTAATATAAATACAAAAGGTTATTGTAATATTGAATTTATTAATGGGATTGGGGAATAAGAAGAAAATGGGAAAATTTTTTTAATAATTAAAATTTGGATTAAAAGTTTTTGGTTATTGTTTAAATTAAGAAGTAATCAATTACCAGTTTTAAATAAACACTATCGAAAAGTAAATAATCGTTTTATTAATAAGGAAGAACGACTGAATGTTAAAGAGACAATTGAGTTAGTTTCTAAACATGCTCTTTATGCAATTATTGTATTTCCGATTGATACACTTTGTGTACAAAGAAGTTTAGTTGTTTATACTATTCTTATGATGGGGCTAAAAAAACCCAAAATTTTCAACGGCCTCGCATTGATGGACGTGATTCATTTACATTGATTGCTAAAAATCTAAAAAAAATTAATAAAAATAATAAAACATTGACAGCGAGGTTGACTATATCTGATAAATCGGTTGATTTAATGTTGCGAATTTAAAAAAAAATGTATAAATTAGGATTTAATAAGGTCCAAATTGAGCCTTTGCTAATTATGAATAATTCAAAAGATAAGTTATCATCACCTGATAAAGACAAATTTGTAAAAAATTATATTAAATGTGTACGATACGCCTATAAAAAGTGTAAATCTATTTACTCATCTTTAGATGTTTTTAATAATTCACCAAGTGATAAATATTTTTGTTCACATCAAGTTGGAGATGTGATAACAGTTACTCCAGAAGGAAAAATAACTTCTTGTCCAGAAAAATGTGATAAAAATAATCCTGTTTATAAAAAATTTTACTTAGGTTACATTGATAAAACAGTTATATATGATAATGATGAAAATTTAATATATCAAAATGATAATATATTACCTTAAGAATGTATGAAGTGTATTTGTTGCAATTACTGTAAAGGTGGATGTATCAGTAAACGTGATTTTTACAATGATGAATATTTGTGTTATATTACTAGACAAATTTATTCTAAACATTATCGATTGATCAAAAATAGTCGAGGTAATAAATTATGAAAACTTTTCTTCGTAACAATTTTAATAATATTAAAATTGTTTTAAAATATGGTGGTCTTAGCGCAGTAATTTTGTTGATATTAATTTTTTTTACTGGGGTAGTGAATCCGATAAATACTGTTTTGTTATCTAATTTAGTTAATGTTGGTATTAATGATTTTAGCAGACATCGAATTAGTAGTAATTTAATTATTTATGCAAGTTTATTTTTGCTAATTTTAGTTTATTATAATGTTTATAATTTAATTTACGATTACTTAAAAGTAAAAATTTCTCAAAGAATGCGCGATCAACTATTACCAGTTATTATCCATAAAACATACAAATTAGAATATAGTAATTTCGAAGATCCTGAAATTCGTAATTTAATCTCTCGGGTAGGTTCTTCCCCAGATATACAATTTACCACGATTTTTTGGCAGTTCTTATATTTACCAAGTGCGATAATTTCTTTAATTGGCTATCTAGTAATTTTCCTTAAGACAAGTTATTCACTATTAGTATTTATTTTGCTTATTTCTTTTATTGCCATTTGGATTGAATTAAGAGCTTCCAATGCTAAATATCAACATCAAATTGCTAAGACTATAGAAACAAGAAAAGCTAATTATTTATCACATTTAATTACAAGTAAAGAGGCTTTACATGAAAATCGTACTTTTCAAAGTTATGAATATTTGAATAATCAATGGAAAAATTTGCAAACTGAATTAACTAAATCAAAGATGCGGTTAAATATTAAATTAGCAAGAAAAAGTAGTCGCGTTTCGATTTTATCTGCTTTAATCACGCTTTGTTCAATAAGTTTTTTTATTTATTTACTTTCAAAAGACATTATTGATTATGGAAACTTTGTGGCCTATATTAGTGCAATTATTGTTTTGATTGATTTAGTGACATGGGAAATTCCTTATAGTTTATCTCAATTGAATACTTATTCAATGTATTGGGTAGATTTTGAAAAGTTTATGAATTTAAATGAAGAAGATAATGATGGTTATATTGATATCGATAATTTTGAAAAAATTGAATTTCGTGATGTTTATTTTAAATATCCCAATAGTGAGGTAGAAGTTCTAAAAGGTTTAACTTGTACTATTCATAAAAATGATTCAATTACAATCGTGGGGCCAAATGCCGCCGGCAAATCAACAATGATTAAATTACTCCTTCGATTATACAAACCACAACGAGGAGTTATCTTAGTGGATAATTATAATTTAAACGACTTAACTAAAAAAAGTATTATTAAATTATTTTCACCTGTTTTTCAAGAATTTTATAATTACAAGCTAACAATAAGAGAAAATATTGCTTTTGGTAATATTGAAGAGATTGATAATGACGAACAACTATTTGAAGCCATTGAAGCTGTAATGCTTAAAGATGATTATGAAAAATTTCCGGCTGGACTTAATACTTATTTAGGCAAAGTATTTTATGATGGGATCGATTTAAGTGGTGGACAATGGCAAAAGGTAGCTCTAGCGAGAGCATTTTTTTCTAATTCACCAATTGTAATTTTGGATGAACCGACTAGTGCCCTTGATCCAAAAATGGAAGCAAAGATTTATGAAGATTTTAAAAAGATTATTCCTAATAAAACATCTATTTTTATCTCGCATCGTTTGGGAATTGCTAGGTTAAGTCAAAAAATTTTAGTAATTGATGATGGGAAAGTAATTGAAGAAGGTACGCATGAAGAATTGATGCAAAAACAAGGACAATATTATCAAATGTTTACGGCCCAATCTGAGTGGTATAGGTGATAATATGCGGTTGTTTTGGAAAATTTGGAAAATTATATTTAAAGTAGCTTTTTTTCCAACGGTTTTAATGCTATTGTTACTTATAGTTAGTGGAGCACTAACTGGTGTTTTAACATATTGTTTAAACTTATTATTCCAAAATGTCTATTTATATTTACAAAACGAAGCTACTTTGCAACAGGTAATTTTATTTGGTGGAATTGTAGGCGGACTATATTTATTAGAATATTTATTAAAAATCATGTTAGTATTTATTCGACCCAACTTTTTGGAAAAAATTAAGATTAATGTCTTGAATAATGTTCATCAAAGTATTAGTTTAATTCCAATGGAAGAATATGAAAATCTATCAATTTACAATGACATCTATATGGTTAATAACTTTGTCAATGGCCCGCATTTTATGATATTTTTCTTTGGTAGTTTAAGCATTATTACTACTATTATTTCTTTAGTTAGTATTATTGTGGCTTTAGCATTATTTAGTCCGTGGTTAATTTTAATAGCATTATTAAGTATTTTACCAATTTTTATATTACGTTTAGTTCGTGGTAAGCAATATTATCAAATGCAAGTTTATCAAGCCCCAAAACAACGCTTTTTAAATTACCTTTTTAGTTTGTTTATTGATCCATTCAGTTTACGGGAAATGCGTTGTTATGGATTTAATGATTATTTAGAACAAAAATGGGTTGAATTAAATAAAGATGTAACAAATGAAGAATTTTGTTTTACAAAAAAATCTTCACTTTATCAATTAGGAGCAGATTTATTTAAAACTTTTGGATTGGCACTAGCAATAGTTTTAATTATCATTTTAACATTTAACAATAAAATTACCTTTGGGCAGTTTGGAACAAGTTTAATTATTTTTCGTAATGTACAAAGTTCATTTCATTCTATTTTAAATCAATTAGCCCAAATTGCTTCTAAAATGCCATATTTAGGCAAAGTATTTATAATTTTTGATAAAGCTAAGCAATATCAAGAAATAGGAAAAAATCAATTCGAAAATTTCAATGAAAATATTGAATTGGAAAATGTTTCATTTTACTATCCTTCTAGTAATCATAAAGTTTTAGAAGATATTAATTTAAAGATTGAAAATGGAAAACTAATCGCTATTGTTGGAGAAAATGGTGCCGGCAAAACTACTTTAGTTAAAGTATTAATGGGATTATTTAAGCCAACAAGTGGTGTTGTTAAATATGATGGGGTAGATATCAATTATTATCAAAGCCAAAGTATTACTAATGACACATCAGCTGTTTTTCAAAATTTTACTCGTTATGCTTTAAGTTTACGTGAAAATGTGGCTATTAGTGATATTAGAAATATCGATAATGATGACAAGATAATTAGTTGTTTAGAACAAGTTGATTTAACTGATTTACTACAAAAATGCAATTATCAATTAGATTGTAATTTACGCAAAGATTTCGGTGGATTAGAATTATCTGGAGGGCAATGGCAAAAGGTTGCTATTGCAAGAGGAATTTTTCGTCAAAGTAATTTAATAATATTTGACGAACCAACTGCTGCAATAGACCCATTATTAGAAAATAAAATATTTGCATTATTTAAAGAATTGACAAAAGATCGAACAAGTATTTTAGTGTCGCATCGTATCGGCCCAACCAAGATGGCTGATGAAATTATTGTTCTTGAAAAAGGAAGGATTGTTGAAAAGGGTACATTTAAGGAACTTATGGATTTAAAGGGGAAGTATTATGAACTATACACATTGCAAGCACAGTGGTATCAGGAATAACTGTTTTTGGTAAAAATTGTATATTTAAAACTATAAAAACGCATACAAAAATATGACATAATATGATATAATTATAATAGGGGATGGGTAATCTCCTATCTTTTTTATAAAAATAATACTAGAGGGACTTGAGAAGAAGATGAAGCGAAGAATAATAAATTATATTTTAATAATGATGATTTTACTAGTAGGATTTAGTGGAATACCAAAAAGCTATGCTAGTGAAGTTGAATTAAAAATAAATAATAAAACTGTTACTTATCGTGGAACAAATATCGCGGTTACTATCCCAAGTGAATATGTAAAACCCGAAACTGAATTTAGAGGTGTATGGGTAACCCCAATCGTAAGTGACAATTTAGCAAAGTTTATCAGTGTTGAACAATACAAAGCCGAAATTACCGAAGTATTGGATATTATGGAATATTATAACTTAAATGCATTAATATTCCATGTAAGACCATTTAATGATGCTTTATATCGTTCAAAACTAAATCCGTGGTCAAGTTATCTTGTTGGGTTTGGCGTTGATCCGGGATGGGATCCACTACCTTGGATTATTGAAGAAACGCATAAACGCGGAATAGAGTTTCATGCATGGCTTAACCCATACCGTATTACGAATAAACAAGCTGGGGATCCAGCAACTGTTGCTCATAAATATCGCAATTATCCGAGAAATGCTGCAAGCAATCCGGAAAATATATTAGTAAATAGTAATGGCGAAAGAGCAATCTTAAATCCAGGAGAACCTGCTGTTCGTGAATTTTTAATCGAAACAGTTTTAGAATTAATGGAAAATTATGATATTGACGCAATCCATTTTGATGATTACTTTTACATTGATGGAATTGATGATTCACATACTCGGGCCAAATATAATACGCAAGGATTAAGTGTGGCTGATTGGCGTCGCGAACAAATTGATATTTTCATTCATGATTTAAGTGTAGCAATGCGTGAATTTAATCAAAGAAATAACCGGTATGTACAATTAGGAATATCACCTACTGGTATATATAAAAATGGCGGTAGTGGTTTTGCTTATGGTGGACAAGACCGATATGACAGCAATGGTAATTTCATTACCAATGGCTCTAATACTGGTGGTCAAGAACATTATGCTTCATATTTATATTCAAATACCAAAAAATGGGTTGACAACGAGTGGATCGACTACATCATTCCGCAAACCTACTGGGCTTTTACTCACCCCTCAGCCGCATATGCCGATGTGGTAGACTGGTGGGCTAAAGTAGTTCGTTATAAAAAAGTAAATTTATATACTGGTATGGGAATTTATATGTCAACATCAGGTGGTAATTATTCTTGGGGATTTAATGTTGATGAAGCAGCAATGCAAGTCTTATATAATACTAAACACGAACATGTTCGTGGAACAAGTATTTTTAGTTATACCGAATTAAAATATGCTTACTTTAATGACTTGCGTGGAAATTCTAATCGAATTCGAACCAAAAATGGTTTAGAAAAATTACGCCAATACTGGAATTCTCCGAGCATTATGCCAGAACTTCGCACCTATAACTCAGTATATTTAAATAAAGTCACTAACTTACAAGCTTTAATTACTGAAAAAGGTGTAGACATTAGTTGGAATAAAATTCCTGAGGCTAGTAAATATGCTATTTATCGTTCAAGTACTCCGAACTTTACTGTTAATGAGTTGATTGCGGTGGTGGGGCACGATAGTGAAACTAGCCGGGTTCATTATATAGATAAGGACTTAACTGTTGAGTCATATTATAAAGTAGTGCCAATTTCTAAAACAAATACCTTAGGTGAAGAATCTACTATCCAAGCATCATTTTATAACCAAAATGAAATTGGAGAAATCAAGCCACGAATAATTAGTATCGGTTATCCCGGTGAACAATTTACATTAGTTTTTGATAAGCTAGCGGGAGTAAATGATGTTACTTACTGGTTAGAGTATTCACATGATTTATTAAATTGGAATTTACTTAATATACCATTAGTTGATTTAGGTACATATTATGGTGCCGATTTACAATTCCCATTTAGTCGCGAACGGTTGTATATTAAAGTGAGTGCGGAAAATGAAGATGGGAAAAGTGCAGCGGTAATTGAGGTCGATTATAAAGAAGTTCCAAAATTGCTTCCAATTAATCGGATTTCGATAAGTGGTGTCCCTAAAGCTGGGACATATGTGGAAGCATTTTGGAATGCTATAAATATTGATTTTTATCAAGATATTCAATATATTATTGAGTATTCTTATGATAAAGTAAATTTCTTTGAGACTGAACCAGATTATTATATTGATAATCGTAATCGTATAAGATATCGACTATATATTCCAAACAAAGATACTGTGTATTTACGAATAAAACTTGTTCATGAGTTTTCCGGTCAAATTGTAATCGGAACTCCAATCGTAGTATCAATTACAAGAAATCCGGTTTTAGATCATTTTGAAGTGTTCTTACGTCGATACCAAAATCAAGTAGAAAATATTTTAAGATAATTAAATCCATCCTTAAATGGATGGATTTTTTTGTATAAAAAAGAATATTTTACCAATAATATCTATTGGAGGTATCGGTTATGAATAGTTTAACTCAGAAAGAACAAATGTATCTTAATGAACAAAAACAACAAGAAGAATTATGTATTAAAAAATACAAACAAGCCGCAACTCAAGCTGAAGATCCAGAATTACAAGATTTGTTTAATCAATTAGCAAATCAAGAACAACAACATTTAAATACTATCAATCAAATTCTAGGTGGCACCATTCCACAAGTCAACCAACAACCAAAACCGGAAGATAATAAATACTATAATCGCCCAAATCCAGGTGGTATGCCGAAAGCTAGTCAAAAAGATATCGATTTATGTATTGATTTGCTAAATACCGAAAAATATGTGTCTTCAGTATATAACACGGCTATCTTTGAGTTTAATAATCACGAAATTCGCAATGTTTTAAATCACATTCAAAAAGAAGAACAAGAACATGGGGAAAAAATTTATAACTTTTTGAAAAGTAGAAATGCTTATAATGCCCAAGCATAAAAAAAAGGCTATTTATTCATAATGAATAAATAGCCCTTTTTTAATCAATATTTTTAAAATATGTTTTTAAAAAAGCTAATACACCATTATTCTCAACACTTGGAATTATACAATCGGCTACTTCTAATAATTCCTTGCGAGCATTCGCTACGGCTATTCCTAGTTTTGCAAAAGTTATCATTTCTAAATCATTATGACCATCACCAATAGCAATTAAATTATTAGGCGATATTTGATAATAATCACATATATATTGTAATGCATTAGCCTTTGAAGTTTGAGGATGGTAAATTTCGCTAATGATTTCCTGGTCACTATACCAAATTCGGATATTAAAGAATTGATAATATTTTGTATTAACAAGTTCTAGTAATCTTTCACTACTACCAGGTTTAGTAATTAAGATTGCCCCATGGGGATCGGATGGTAAGATATTTGCAAAATCGCCAATTTCAATATTGTTTCCGTTAGTAAATAAAAATGGTTTTATTGCCTCATTTTCTTCCCATAAATAAACATCATCACGAATTTCACAAAAGGCATTAATAAAAACATCATTAATATCGGAAAAGAAATTAATTAAAACTTCTTTTTTTACAAATAAAGATTTGGTTGGGAAAGAAGAATCTATTGGATGATGAATATAACTACCATTATAGTTAATAATTGGCATATTTAGTTCTAATAAATCATAATAATACTTACTTGAACGATATGGCCTTCCGGTAGCAATAATAATCGGATGATATTTATTTAATCGGCGTAAATAATTGAAAGTATCAGCATCAATGGTAGTTCGATCAGTTATTAAAGTTCCGTCAAGGTCTAAAGCAATATAAGTTTTTGTATTTTTATTCATTAAATTCACCTTTCAATATCTTATCACAACTTCATTTTTTGTGCAATAAAGATTCTAATAAATAAATTTTTAGTATGTTGAAAAAAAATATATTATGTAGTAAAATGAATATATAAATTAACAATGTTGGGTGAAAGTGATGTTTTTATCCTTTAGTGAGACAGTTAAGAAAATAATTAACGAAATGCTTTCCAAATTCGATTTAAGCAATTTAATGATTTTATTTTTTGGAATTATTATTGGTTTTTTATTATGCATAGCAATTTATATAGTAATTGTTATTTCAACACTTAAAAAAAGTGATAAAATAGAACCAATTAAATTAGATCATATCGAAAACATTAAGATTAAACGTGTAATTGAAAATGCTAAGGAAGAATATCTAGAGTTACATGCTAAAGAATCAACTGGGAAAAAAGTTGAAGCACTTGGTCATTTATCCTGGCAAATCATTAAAGATATCGCTAAAATTTATTATCCAGATTCACCATACCCAACATATGAATTGTCTATTGATGAAATGATTCGTTTAAATTATTATATTACAAAGCGAATTGAGAATTTATTTTCTAATCGGGTATTACGAACATTTACAAAAATTAAAGTGTCACAAATCTTAAAATTGATTGATTTAAAACGGAAAATTGATGAAAATAAAGTTGTAAAATTTGCTCAAAAGACGAAAGTCCCAAAAATTTATAAATCAGTGATGACGGTTTTAAATATATTTAATCCGACATTTTGGGTTCGAAAAATGATGATTTCTACAACCATCGAAATAACGACAAATAAAATTGCTTTTATTATTTTAGATGTGGTTGGGGATGAAACAAATAAAATTTATAGTAAAAATCAATCTGTCTTTTCAACCGAAGACGAAATCTCCAAACAAATTGAACAAATGGAATCTTTATTATTAGAAGAAAATAAAGAGTAACGAGGAGGAAGCAATGGCTGAAGAACGAAGAAAAAGCTTTTATATTGCTCGTGTTGGTGATGATAAACCGAAAAAAAGACAGCCCCAAGAAGAACAAACAGATGAAACAAATAAAAAGTTTGTTTCTGAAGGTTTTGTATCTCCATACCATGGACGAAATGTTAAAGACGATTATGTTTTCCCATATGTGAGTTATGGTAATCAAGGACAACAATACGATAGTCTACGTGATAAGCGAAGAATTCCGGAAGAATCAAAACGTAAATATGGTCATGAATATTATGAATTTTCACAAATTATTCAAGGTAGTCGCACACGACAAGAGGAATCAACTAATGAGGAATCTTTAAAAACAACACCGGAATATGTTGATGAAGAATATGAATATACGGAAAGTGAAGTTGGTAATACTTATCCAAAACAAGTTTTCTATGAGAATAACCGAATAACTCATTATGAAGAAATAAATATCGCTAAAGAAGAAAAACCAGTTAAAGAATCTCAAGAAGTTGTTCGTCCAACTATACATACAAATATTGAACTTGATTCAATGAAAACTCCAAGAATAAAAAAATATTATTATCCACCAATCGAATTGTTAGATCGTAGTAAATCAACTTTATCGACTGATATCGATAGTGTGAATCATCAACGTCGTATTATTGATAGCACATTTCAAGATTTTAGAATTGGAGCTCAAGTCGTTAATTTTACAAAAGGTCCAACTGTGACTTTATTTGAAGTAGCGTTAAATCCTGGGGTTAATGTGGAAAAGGTGAGAACGATTGCTGGAAATTTACAAATGAATCTAGCAGTTCGTTCTATTCGAATCTTGGCCCCAATTCCAGGTAAACCATATGTGGGAATTGAAGTTCCAAATTCTAAAAATGAGATTGTTTATTTTGGCGATTTATTAGCTCGTCCAGAATTTTTAAATGATGGTAATCCATTAAATGTTGTTTTGGGATTAGATATTTCAGGAAAACCAGTGTATGCAGATATTTCTAAAATGCCGCATGGATTGATTGCTGGGGCGACTGGTAGTGGTAAAAGTGTGTGCATTAACTGTATGATAGTTAGTATGTTATATAAAGCTCATCCAGATGAATTAAAAATGATTTTAATTGACCCAAAAGTTGTTGAGTTTTCCAACTATGATGACATTCCTCATTTAGCCACACCAATTATTACTGATCCAAAATTAGCTACAGCATCACTTCGTTGGGCAGTTGAGGAAATGGAAAACCGTTATCAATTATTTAGACATAATCGTGTCCGTGATATTGTAACATATAATCAACTTGCCTCTCGTCTTCCAAATATCAAAAAATTACCATATATTGTCATCATCATTGATGAGTTAGCCGATTTAATGTCCGTAGCATCAAATGATGTGGAAGAATATATTCGTCGTATTGCGCAAAAAGCTCGTGCCGCTGGAATTCATTTAATCGTGGCGACACAACGTCCTTCAACGGATATTATTAAAGGAACAATTAAAGCCAATATTCCAACGCGAATTGCGTTTGCTGTATCTTCTCAAGTTGACTCTATTACAATTTTAGATAAAAGCGGTGCTGAAAAATTACTTGGACGTGGTGATATGCTATATCATGACGGCATTCAAGAACGTCGTGTTCAAGGGGCATATCTATCATTTGAAGAAATTGTTGATGTTACTAATTATTTACGTGAACATCATCAAGCAAACTTTATTTTCTCTGAAGAAGAATTAAAAGAAAAAGTCTTAGCAACAATTAACCAATTTGGTAATGATGTCGATGCAACTCAAGATGAATATTTCCCATTAATTGCAAAATATGTTGTAGAAAATAATGTAGCTTCTATTAACGTCATTCAACAAGTCTTTTCGATAGGATTTAATCGTGCCAAAAAAATAATGGAAGCATTAGAAGAATTAGGGGTTGTTTCAGTCGGTCAAGAAAAGAAAGCACGCGAAGTTTTAGTGTCTTTAGACGAATTAGACGACATCTTAGCCAACATCTAGGAGTGATTTCATGAATGGTGTATCTCTTAAGGGTTTTAAATTTAAAATAATTTCTCTAATAATTAGTTCGGTTATTATAATTTTCTTTCAACGTTTTCGCCGCTTTAATTTTGATTTCTTAAAAAGAACATATGTATTAATTATTGTTGCTTTAACATTAATATTAATTATTACTAGTGTTTTAGTGTTACTATATGTTCCTGATCTAAATTATAAAGTAAAAAAATTATTATATAATACCTTAGACTTTTTTCAAACATTAACATTTGCATTAGTTTTATTTTTATGTATATTTACCTTTTGGTTCTTCCCAGCTACTGTTCAAGGACGCTCAATGATGCCTACTTTAGTTGAAAATAATCGTGTACTAATTTCAGTAGGAAATAAAAAATTGAGTCGATTTGATATTGTTGTTATTGATGCAACAGAATTACTTGAGGTACATTCGGAAGACGATTTGATTATTAAAAGAATAATTGGACTACCTGGAGATAATTTTTACTACCAAGACGGAAAATTATATTTATATGTTGATGGTATTCCTACTTTAATCGATGAACCTTATTTGGTCGATGAAGAAGGGAATTTCTTGAAAAATGGAATTTTATATGATACAGAAACCGAAGATTTTACATTAAGTGATTTTTGTATCATTGGAAGTAATCTTGATAATCAGTGCGAAATAAATGGGGAAATTAAAATTCCTGGTGATTACTTCTTTGTTATGGGAGATAATCGCGGTAGAAATAAAAGTGTTGATAGTCGAACATTTGGCTTAATTCACCGCTCTAAAATTGTTGGTAAAGCAAAATATATTCGTCAAGGATTATTTAAATGGAAAGAACTTAAGTAGGTGAGAGCATGATTCAATGGTTTCCCGGCCATATGGCAAAAACCAAACGACAAATTATTGAAAATTTACGACTAGTTGATATTGTATATGAATTAGTTGATGCTAGGATTCCGTTTTCCTCACGAAATCCTTTAATCGATGAAATTGTTAAAAACAAACCACGTTTAGTTATTATGACTAAAGCTGATATGGCCGATGATAGTTTAACAAAGAAGCATGTTAGCACCTTTGAACGCCAAAATATTTCAGTTGTTGTAGTTGATGCATCGAAGAATTTAAACAAAAATATTATTTTTGATAAAACTAAAGAAATACTATCAGAGAAAATTGCTAAAGATGCAAAAAAAGGAATAATAAATCGCCCTATACGAATTATGATTTTAGGAATTCCGAATGTTGGAAAATCAACCTTAATTAATCGCTTAGTGGATAAAAAAGTTACTAATGTAGGTGATCGCCCTGGAATCACTAAATCTAAACAATGGATTCGTCTTAATCCTTCTTTTGAATTATTAGATACTCCAGGAGTTTTATGGCCAAAATTTGAAGATCAAGAAGTTGGCTATAAATTAGCACTTACTGGGGCAATTAAAGACGACATTTTGCATTTAGACGATTCCATCTTGTATTTCTTAGATTTTCTACGTACATATTATCCCCAAAGTCTAATTAATCGTTATGAAATAGATATATCAATGTCTAATTTAGAAGTGTTAGACCACATTGGAAAAAAACGCGGACTAATTAAAAATAATGAAGTGTTATATGAACGAGTATATGATGTAATTTTAAATGATTTTCGTAATTTATACTTAGGAAAAATAACTCTAGATAGGTAGAAGTATGATGTACACATATGAAAATAGATTATTAGCGCAAGGATATCAATATATTGCGGGAACGGATGAAGCTGGACGTGGACCAATGGCTGGGCCATTGGTTGTTGCGGCAGTGGTTTTGGATCCGAATAAAAAAATTCCTGGTTTAAATGATTCTAAAAAACTATCCTTTAAAAAACGTGAAAGTTTATTTGAACAAATTATACACGATGCTTTAGAAGTAAAATATATTATTGTTGATTCGAAAACCGTTGATCAAAAAAATGTTTATCAAGCAACTAAAGATGCGATGAAGCAATGCATTATGTCATTAGCTAAAGTCGATTATTGTTTAAGCGATGCAGTAAAATTAGATATTGATATCCCTCACGAAGCAATTATTAAAGGCGATGCCAAAAGTGCTAGTATTGCTGCTGCTAGTGTTATTGCTAAAGTTGTTAGGGATCGTTATATGATTGGCCTTCATGAAAAATATCCACAATATGGTTTTAACAAGCACAAAGGGTATGTTACCAAAAAACATTTACAAGCCATATTTGAATATGGAATTATCGAGGAACATCGACGTAGTTTTCGCCCTGTTCAAGAAATTTTGACAAATAATTCGTATGTTAACTCCAAATAATATTTGGAGTTAATTTATTTTTTATTTGCATTTATAGAAGATAATGATATAATGTATTTGCAAATTTACGCATAAAAGTTAAAAAAATATTATAATATATGTACAAAGAGTTATGAATATAAAAGGGTGAATGATAGATGAGTAAATATTTGGTGATTGTGGAATCGCCGGCGAAGTCTAAAACAATCGAAAAATACTTAGGATCTGAATATACTGTGACCTCTAGTAAAGGTCATATTCGCGACCTTTCCACAACCGGTTTTGGTGGATTTGGAGTTGATATTGAAAACAACTTTAAACCCAAATACAAAATAATGCGTGATAAACGACCAGTCATTAAAGAATTAAAAAATTTAGTAAAAAAAGCTGAAAAAGTATATTTAGCAACTGACCCAGACCGTGAAGGAGAAGCAATTAGCTGGCATTTGTATGACGTACTAGGATTAAATGATGATATTTATGAGCGTATTGTTTTTCATGAAATTACTAAACCAGCAATTCTATATGCTTTAGAGCACGGACGTAAAATAGATCAAAACTTAGTCCATTCACAAGAATCACGTCGTATTCTTGATAGAATAATTGGTTTTAGCCTGTCTAAACTATTACAAAAAAAGATTGGCTCAAAATCAGCTGGTCGTGTACAATCAGTTGCGTTAAAATTAATTGTTGATCGAGAAAAGGAAATTCAGGCTTTTGTTCCTGAGGAATATTGGGAAGTTTTTATAGAATTTACTAAAGACCATCAAAAAATAAAAGCCAAACTTACTAATGACTTAAATGGTAAAATTTCTTTAAAAAATAACAAAGAAGTAAAACAAGTAGTAAGTAAGTTAATTGCGGATTATAAAGTTTATGATATCCAAACTAAAACATCATTAAAAAATCCGCGCCCGCCATATATTACCTCCACCCTTCAACAAGACGCCTCTAGTAAATTTAATTTCACCAGCAAAAAAACTATGACAATTGCTCAACGCTTATATGAAGGAATTGAACTAGGTGATGAACGTGTCGGATTAATTACCTATATGCGTACTGATAGTACACGCTTATCAAGTGAATTTATTGTATCTGGGAAAAATTATATTTTAGAAAACTATGGTGAGCAATATTATGCTGGGTATAATCAAATAGCTTCAAAAAATAAAAATGTTCAAGATGCCCATGAAGCAATTCGTCCATCAAATTTAAAATATACTCCAGAAAGCATTAAAAAATATTTATCAAATGATGAATATAAATTATATTCATTGATTTATTACCGAGCTATAAGTGCTTTAATGAAACCGGCAGAATTTTTAGATACAAAATTAGTTATTGAAAATAACAATTATTTCTTTGAAGTTAACGGTAAGCGCGAGGTCTTTGATGGATACCTTAAAGCCTATGGAGAGTACGAAAAAGAATCTTATCAAACATTACCGCCATTTGAATTAGGGGAAGTAATTAAAAATGTAAAAGTACTAGAAGAGCAAAAATTTACTTCACCACCAAGTCGTTATTCTGAAGCTCGCTTGATTCGTCAATTAGAAGAATTAGGTATAGGTCGACCATCAACATATGCGGTAATTATAGATACGTTGAAACAACGCCGTTATGTAAAAATGGAGAAAAAGATGTTCGTTCCAACTGAACAAGGAATATTAACATCAGAGAAACTAGAGGAATTTTTTTCATCAATAATTAATGTTAAATATACTGCCCAAATGGAAGAGAGACTGGATTTAATTTCAGAAGGAAAAGTAATTTGGTATGAAGAACTAAGAGAATTTTATGATAAATTTATGCCACTTTTAGAATTTGCTAATCAAAATATGGAAAAAATTTATCCACGCATTCTTGATGAAACATGTCCTGAATGTGGATTACCATTAGTCGTTCGTCATGGCCGATATGGTGAATTTATTGCATGTAGTGGATTTCCAAAATGCCGTTACACTAGAAAAGAAAAAAAGGAAGAAATTACTACTGGAATTACTTGTCCAGTCTGTCATATTGGGGAGATTGTAGAGAGGGTTAGTTCTCGAGGGCGTTCTAAAGGACAAAAGTTTTACGCTTGCAATCGCTATCCAAAATGTAAGACAACTTTTTCACATATTCCAACCGAAGATGATATTGCTAAATTAGACAATGAAAGGTTAGCAAAAGACGCATAGAAAAAAGAAGCCGTTAATTTATAAATTGACGGCTTTTTATACATAAATTAAAAAGTTTTATTTTAAATTTAAAATAATATGTAAAATATAAAAATGTTAAGATTATTTTAAGTAAGAAAAATTAAGTTTCTTATTACAATCGAATCGAGATTTGTAAAACTTTATACATATAATAATTATACTTTAAAATGGTAAACAAAAAAAGTTTTAATTACTTTAAACGTATTAAATGTAAGGGGATTACATGAAAACAAAGACATAAATATTATTGTTATTTAATCTATCCTATCTGTTTGATTAACAGGATGTATACATAAAATTAAAGTAGAACAGTGGGTAAATGGTGTTGGATTATATAGAAAGGATATTGCAGTACAATTTATAGAAAGATATAAAGTAACAGAAATACCTGATGAGTATAATGGGGTGCTGATTACAGGAATTGGAATACAACCAGTTTTTGTGGACGTACCACCGGGGAGTTAAAAAAATTATTTTTGGTAAAAATATTAAGTATATCACATACTTTAATGACCCTGATTTAGAAGAGATAGTAATATCAAAGGAAAATGAAAAATATTTTCCAAAGGATGGAGTTTTATATAGGAAATATTTAACTACATTGTGGATTTATCCAATCAATAAACTTGATAAAAAATTTGTTATAAATAATTTTACACGTATATATTGGCGTATATATAAAACTAAACATTTAGAGTAAGTATGGATATGTAGTTATATTTTAAGAGATTATTATGAGTCTATAGTTATTCCTCTTCTAACAGTAACAATTAGAAGAATTTATGTTATTAACACTACTTGTGAATCTTTTATGGAATATGTAAAATCAAGAGAATGGCCATTTGAGCTAGATGTATATATGATAGATGAATGTCCTAATTGTGAGTAGATGATTAAAGAGAAGAAAAAATAATTATAAACTATAAAAAAGTCGCTAAAAAATAGCGACTTTTTTGAAATATAAACTATAGCATTTTAATTAATTTACTATTATATAATAATGCATATATTGATATGTTATTTATAATTGAAAAGTACCAATAATTTTAGTGATTTTTTTTGTTTAATTAAATAGAGAGGTGTAATTATGAATAAAGAAGCAATTAATAATCAAGAAACAAATTATAGTGGAAAAAATAAGTTTATTCGAAATGGTATTTTTAATAAAAGATTAATAAGTATTTTGGCATTTATTATTTGTAGTTTGGTATTTTTATTAATTGTTTTAAAAATTATTGCTAAATATAAGCCTGTTTATGTTCCAAAAGGAGATACGGTCATTGATTATTCTAACATTGAAGAAGTGGTTAAGTACCATGAACTTATTTTTATTGGAAAAGTAAATAAAAAGGTTCGAACAAAACCATATGATGGTACTGGAACAAATATCCCTTACACTGAATATGAAATTGAAACCATAACATTCTTAAAAGGGGAAGGAAGTCAAATTGAAACTTTGAATTTTTATGGCGGTTATAATCGATTAAAATTTTTAGAGGTATATGTCGACAATAGGGAGTTACCAATAGTAGGTCAATATTATATTTTTATAGTAAATCGTGTTTCTATAGAAACAACTAATAAACGTCTAAAACCAGGAGATATCACAGTCTCCGTTTCCCAACAAATGATCAAACTTAATAATTATAATCCTTCTCTACCATTTAGCAAACAAAATGTAGAAATAATTAATATTATCAATCAATATCTATATTATATTGATGATAAAATAATATATTAAATTTTATATTTAGGGTAAAAATAATCTTTTAGAGGGCTTTTTAGGTTATACTTTTGAATATTTTATCTTTAGCAATTAGACTGTTAACTATTTAGTTAACAGTCTTTTTTTGTCAAAAATAATTAGCTATTATATTTTTTTGTTATTTGCTTTAAAAGATAAATGTGATATAATAAAATATAAGAAATAATATTAAAGGTGAGTATTAATGGGTATTTTTGATATATTTAAAAGTAAAGCTAAACGTAAAGAAGCTGAAAAATATCGTATTGGAATGGAAAAAACTCGTAAGGGGGTTTTTTCACGATTAAAAAAAATTTTAGGTTCATATAATGAAATTACTGAAGAATTGTTTGATGAGTTAGAAGAAGTATTTGTAATGGCCGATATTGGCGTTGATACGGTTGTTGAGTTTATTGATGAGTTAAAAAATGATCCTCGGGTAAGAGGATTAACAAGCGCGGCTGAGTTACAGCCGATTATTGTTGATAAGATGTTTGATATATATTTAAAAGGGGAAATTGTAAACTCCAACCTTAATTTTAATCCTAATGGATTAAGTGTTTTTTTATTTGTTGGGGTTAATGGGACTGGAAAAACAACTACGATTGCTAAGATTGCGCATAAATTAAAAAGCGAGGGGAAAAAGGTATTGCTTGCGGCGGGGGATACGTTTAGAGCCGGAGCGATCGACCAATTAAAAATATGGGGAGAACGTGTTGGTTGTGAAGTAGTTACTAAACCTGAAGGTAGTGATCCATCAAGTGTTATTTTTGACGCTATCAAAAAAGCTAAAGCTGATAACTATGATTGCGTCTTGTGTGATACTGCCGGAAGATTACAAACAAAAGTAAATTTAATGAATGAGTTGGCTAAAATCAAACGTGTTATTAGTCGAGAAGTTCCAGATGCTCCTCATGATACTTTATTAGTTATCGATGCCACCACCGGTCAAAATGGCTTAAGTCAAGCCAAAGCTTTTATTGAAGCAACAGATGTTACTGGGATTGTGTTAACTAAACTTGATGGAACTGCTAAAGGTGGAATTGTCTTAGCGATTCGTCATATTTATAATATTCCAATTAAGTTTGTAGGTTTAGGAGAGAAATTAACCGATTTAGAATACTTTGATATTGAAAAATATATATATGGATTGTTTGCTGAGATGATTGATGATGAAGAATAAAATGGATATTTTGGAAAAGAAAGAACATTTAAGTAATTTATTTGATTTTTATGAATCATTGCTGACCTCAAAGCAACAGGAATATTTTCGCTATTATTATTTTGATGATTTATCATTATCCGAAATTGCTAATATTTATGGTGTATCACGAAATGCAATTTATGATGTATTACAAAAAACTTTTAGTCTATTAGAAAGTTATGAAGAAAAGTTAGGTTTATTTAAAAAATATAAACAGCGTCAAAAATTATACGAAGAATACCAAAACAGTGTATGTAAAGAAGTGCAAACATTAATTGAAAAATTAAAACAAATTGAATAAAGGGTGAGAATTAATGCCATTTGAAAGCTTATCAGATAGACTCCAAATGACTTTGCGACGACTAACAGGCCGCGGTCGCTTAACTGAAAAAGATATTGATGAAATGATGAAAGAAGTTCGTTTGTCTTTACTTGAGGCAGATGTCAATTATAAAGTTGTTAAAAGTTTTACTGCTGAGGTAAGTGCCAAGGCTAAAGGGGAAAAAATCTTAAAATCTTTAACTCCAGGAGATCAAGTAATTAAAATCGTTCATGATGAATTAAAAAAATTGATGGGTGATGAAGCAGCTGGAGTTAATTATAAAGTCAGTGGACTTTCAACATTTATGCTAGTAGGGTTACAAGGAACCGGAAAAACAACTCATGTTGGAAAACTAGCTAATTTCCTACGTGAAAGAGATGGTAAAAAACCAATGTTGATTGCGGCTGACATTTATCGTCCGGCTGCTATTACCCAACTTGAAGTAATTGGGTCACAACTTGGGATTGAAGTCTTTCAACTAGGGACTAATGTTAAAGCTACTGAAATAGTTCAAAAAGGATTGGAATATGCTAAATCTAAAGGTTATGATTTAGTAATTATCGATACTGCTGGAAGACTTCATATTGATGAGCAATTAATGGATGAATTAAAAGATATTGTCAATATCGCTAAACCAGATGAAGTATTGCTAACAATTGATGCGATGATGGGACAAGATGCCATCAATGTAATTACATCCTTCAATGACCAATTACCAATCACTGGATGTATTTTAACTAAATTAGATGGAGATACTCGTGGCGGGGCTGCTTTATCAATTCGATATTTAACTAACATTCCAATTAAATTTATTGGTGTTGGCGAAAAACTTGATCAAATTGAAGTTTTCCATCCAGATCGTATGGCTGGCCGAATTCTTGGTATGGGAGATGTTGTTAGTTTAATCGAAAAAGCAACCGCTACTATTGAAGAAGAAGAGGCTTTAAAGCTTGCGGAAAGAATGCAAAAAGGTTCTTATAACTATAATGATTTTTTAAAACAAATTCGTTGGATAAAACGCCTAGGATCTTTAAAAGGAATTTTAAGTTTATTACCAGGAGTTGGGCGTGAGATTCGTAACTTAGATATTGATGATAAACAATTTGTATATATAGAAGCGATTATTAATTCAATGACCCCTGAAGAACGGAAAAATCCTGATTTATTATCGATGAGCCGTTCGCGCAGAGAACGAGTTAGTCGTGGATCAGGACGACCATATCAAGAGGTTAATGCCCTAATTAAGCGCTTTGAAGATATGCGTAAACAATTTAAAGCATTAGCGGGAATTGATTTTGAAAAACTTGAGCAAAATCAAATGCCAACTAATTTTCCCAAGATGGCGCAAACTCCACGAAAATCACGTGGAAAAGGAAAGGGACATGGTAATTTTAGATTTTAGGTATATGGAGGAGTTTTATGTCTTTAAATAACAATTTAAATAACAATAATCAAAATGATAATCAAATGACATTCAATGCTCAAATCGAAGAATTGAATAAACTTTATTTGAAAACTAATAATGAAATTGAAAAATTACATTATGAAAACTCCGTCCTTCTTAAACAAAAAGAACAATCATATCACCAACAAATTGAATCATTTAAAGGCGAAAATAATTTAGATTATATAAAAGAAGGTTTTATTAATAAAAAAGAAGAGCAATTAAAAGATCTAATGGCATTAATTAAGAAAAATAAGCAAGAACATACTTATAAGATTAATGCATTAGAACGAGACTTTACTGCTAAAACCAAAGATATTGAAAATGAAATTAAAGAAATTAAAAAAGCTTATAAAAGTAAAACAACTGAATTATCACGAAAATTAGATTTTGAAATTAAAAAAGTCCAAGAACAAGCCAAACGCAAATCTAGTCCATTAGATAAAGAATTATTAGTTGTGAACGAACCGATTCATATCAAAACAATTAACAATGAAATCAAAAAAATTCGTATCGAAGCTATAGAAGAAATTTATAATTTAACCAAAGAGTATTTAAAAGAATCACAAGATATTGAAATTGAGTATCAAGAATATTTAATCAGAAAAGAAGATGAAATTCGTATTTACCGTGAACAGGTGAATATGAAGATTGCGGAATTGAAAGAAAAAATTGAATTGTTAAATATTGATGAAAAGGTTAATAACTATTCATATGATTCAAATTATCACGAATATTTAATCAATAAAGAAAAAGATAATTTACTTTCATTAAATGAATTTGAACAACAATATTTATTAGAATTAGTTGATATCAAGAAAGAGTTTTTCCAAAATATTTATCAATTTAATCAAAAAAAACATCAATATTTAGTTAACTATCAAAATTTGCTTAACCTAAATGTTGATTTAGAAATTGATAACTTATTAAAAGAAAAGGAGCATTTATATCAATCTTTTAATAATCAAATTACATTATTAAATAATCTTATTCAAAATTTAATTGATACTATTACCCAAACAATTAAAGATCAAGTAGGTAATATCATTACTAAATTACTTCTAATTAATGATTCTTTCTTACAACAATCAATTGTAAATCAAAGCCAAGATTATTCATGGCAAGATTATGATTATCAGTTTAACTATCTACGATTTAATGAAGAAATTACTGTCTATAAAGAAAATCAACGAAAACATATTGATAAATACTTTAAACATTTAACAAGTCAAATTAAGTCTTTAAATAGTGTTTTAAAAGAAATATTGCAGTCATTTTCTAGTTTTATCAATCAAGAAATTACTAATGATCGTGAGCTAATGGTGAAGTTTTTAAATCATCATGAAGAAGTAATGGCAACTGCTAGTGAAATTTTAAATAATAAAGAGATTAACCTAAAAGCTAAATATAATCAAGAACTTAATGCTTTAAATCAAGAAGTTGCTAAGATTAAGCAAAACTTTGAAACCAAAAAAAGATTAATTCTTGAAATGTACAATAATAATATATTAGAACATCAAAATCAATTGAGAAAATTTGATGAAGAAATTAAATTAGAAAAGAAAGAATTATCTCAAAAAATTAAAGAAGAAATAAATCAATATCAAAAAAATATTGATAAAATACATGAAGAACAACGTATCAAGTTACGAAAAATTATAGCCGATATTAAAGAGAAATACCAAGAGAAACATCATAGTAACCTAATAGAAAAAAAAGAACATTTAAAATTATTATAAAAAAGTGTTCATTTGAACACTTTTAGTTTACGCAGAGCTAATTTAATTAAATCTTCAATAGGTAAGTCTTTATTGTCTTGTAATTCTTGATGAATTTGGTTAATCTCACGATTTTGATAACCTAAAGATTTTAAGGCTTCATAAACAGTTTCTAGTTTTGGATCAATTGCGTTAGTTGTTGGGACAAGTTTTCCCATTAAATCAAGGATGATTTGATGACTAACCTTTGGTCCAATCCCCGGAAACTTTTGTAAGAACTTAACATTTTGTTCGTTGATGGCTTGAATTACTTCCTCAGGTTCACTACTAGCTAAAATAGCTAATGCAGTTTTTGGACCAAGACCTTTAACTGAAATTAAATTTAAAAATAGACTACGTTCTTTGATTGATTTAAAACCATACAAATCGAAAATGTTTTCGCGAAGGTATGTGTGAATATAAATAATTCTTTCTTCATGTAGTTTATAAATAAATGGATTTGGGGTTTTAATCTGATATCCGATATTATTACTTTCAAGTACCACATAATTTGCATCAACTCTAGTAATTATACCTTTGATATAATCAAACATAAAAAAGTCACCACCTATGTGTGATTATATCACATCTTCAGTTTTAAGTAAATTAAAAACGAGGTGAGCTGAATGTTTCAAGATTTTTTAGGTAAAGATAATGAAGAATTAAGTTTGCGTCCCCAAACCCTAGAACAATTTATTGGGCAAGATTCGCTAAAAGAAGTATTAAATGTTTTTATTCAAACAGCCAAGGCTAGACAAGAAACACTAGATCATACGTTGTTTTATGGTCCACCGGGATTGGGAAAAACAACATTAGCCCAAATAATTGCTAATGAAATGGATGCTTCCTTTTATAGTATTTCAGCTCCCAGTATCGATCGGGTTGGTGACTTAGCTAGCATTTTATCGAACTTAGAACCTGGTGATGTATTGTTTATTGACGAAATCCATCGTCTTCCTCGTATGGTTGAAGAAGTCTTATATAGCGCGATGGAAGATTATTGTATTGATATTATTGTTGGAAAAGATTCAACTGCTAGTACCATTAAGATAGATTTACCACCATTTACTTTAATTGGGGCAACAACACGTTATGGAGATTTATCTGCTCCGTTACGTGATCGTTTCGGAATTGTTCATCATCTTCCATATTATACTGTCGATGAATTAGTCCAAATTATTTTCCGAACTTCTAAAGTGTTTAATTTTAATATCGATTATCCGTCAGCCTTAGAAATTGCCAAACGCTCTCGTGGAACACCTCGAGTAGCTAATCGATTATTTAGAAGAGTTCGAGATTTTTCGCAATATCATAAACCTGGCCAAGAGTTAATTCAAATTGAAGATACTAAATTAGCATTGGATAAATTAAATATTGATAACGCAGGATTAAATGATATCGACCATAAATATTTGCGAACGATAATTGAACGCTTTGGGGGCGGCCCTGTTGGAGTTAATGCTATTGCCGCATCAATTGGAGAAGAAGTGACTACTATTGAAGATGTCTATGAACCATACTTATTACAGGAAGGATATATCATTCGCACTCCCCGGGGTCGAATGGTAACAAATAAAACTTATGAACATTTACAGGTGACAAAAGATGAAAGTTGAAGAATTTGATTATGATTTACCCGAAGAATTGATTGCACAGACACCGTTAGAAAACCGTGCTGCTTCACGACTAATGACTGTTAATCGAAAGACCGGGGAAATTGGACATTATCATTTTTATGAAATTGGAAATTTATTGCAACCAGGTGATGTATTAGTCTTAAATGACACAAAAGTATTGCCATCGCGAATCATCGGCGAAAAAGTTCCAACTAAAGCCAAAATCGAAGTTTTATTATTACAAGAATATACCAATAATCAATGGGAAGCCTTAGTTAGACCAGCCCGAAGAGTTAAGGTTGGAACCGAAATCAACTTTAATAATGTTATGAGTGCTACTGTTATTGAAAAGTTTGACGAAGGATTAGTTAAATTACAATTTAATTATGACGGTATTTTCTTAGAAAAACTATCCCAAATCGGACAAATGCCTTTACCACCATATATTAAATCAAAATTAAATGATCCTGATCGTTATCAAACAGTTTATGCTAAACATTTAGGTAGTTCTGCCGCTCCAACAGCTGGACTTCATTTTACGGAAGAATTATTGGAATCCTTAAAACAAAATGGAATAGAAATTGTTTATGTGACATTACATGTAGGTTTAGGAACATTTCGGGATGTCAAAGTAGAGAATGTGGAAGAGCATAAGATGCATTCAGAGTATTATGAAATGAAAGAAGAAGCCGCTTTAGCATTAAATAAAGCTAAAGCCGAAGGAAGAAGAATTATTAGTGTCGGAACGACATCAACTAGAACATTAGAAAGTATTTATCAAAAATATAATAAATTTGTTGCTTGTCATGATAAAACGGATATTTTTATTTATCCAGGATATGAATTTAAAGCAATTGATGCTTTAATAACTAATTTCCATTTACCAAAATCTACTTTAATTATGTTAGTTAGTGCTTTTGCTAGTAAAGATTTAATTTTTAAAGCTTATCATGAAGCAATTAAAGAGCGCTATCGCTTTTTTTCTTTTGGAGATGCGATGTTTATTTATTAATTTCATACAAATAAAAAACAAGGCTTTTGGCCTTGTTTTTCCTATCTTATGATAGTAATGTATTATTATCCTTAATTGGTTTGATTCTTTTCATTAAATATATAAATGGTGTATCCAATAATGCTACAATTATTTTAATGACGAAGGTAGAAATGAAAACTTGGAATAATGCATTGGTATCTATTGTTCCAGCAAATGCAATTGTTACAAAGATGGCGGTATCAATTAATTGACTGATGATTGTTGAGACGTTATTACGAACCCATAAGAAACGATCGCTTGGTAGTTTTTCCTTGATTTTACTGAATAAGTATATATCAAGTAATTGACTTGTTATATAAGCAGTTAAACTTCCAGCCACAACTCGGGGAACAAAATCAAAAATCGCTTCTAGATGTTCTTGCATAAAGTCATAGGGACTTGGTTTAAACTGTAATGCTAGTTGCATAATAATGGTCATTGAAACTAAAATAAAAAAACTTAAATAAACACTTTTTTGGGCATCTTTTTTACCATACTTTTCAGTTAAGCAATCGGACGCTAAAAAGATTGTCCCATACATAATATTTCCTAATGTGGCTGGTTTAAAGCCAAACAAATCAACCATCTTTATTACTTGTATATTAGCAACAAATGTTCCAATGGCTATCCAAGTAAATAAACCTAATCGTCCAAATAATTTATAAATTAAAGTAATTAGGGAAAAATTAACTAGTGCAAAGAAAAACCAAAAGAGGTTGTTAAAGGTAAAAATCGTTTGTAAGTACATTTGTGTTTCGCCTCCTATAACAACTATATTATATATTTTTATTGGAGAAAAGCAAGAATAATGTTATAATTTAATATGAGGTGTTATAAATGGCTATCAAATATGACTTAATAAAAGAATCAACTAATACAGCAGCCCGACTTGGAAGAATTACTACTCCCCATGGTAGTTTTGAAACACCAATGTTTATGCCAGTTGGTACGCAAGCCACTGTTAAAACATTAACCAAAGAGGAACTTGAGCAATTAGAAGTAAAAATAATTTTAGGTAATACATATCATTTATGGACTCAACCCGGCAATGAAATCATTAAAGAAGCTGGTGGTTTACACAAATTTATGAATTGGGATCGCCCAATTTTAACTGATTCAGGAGGATTTCAAGTCTTCTCTTTGGCTAAACTTCGGGATATTTCTGAAGATGGAGTAACCTTCCGCCATCACAAAAGCGGCGCAAAACTCTTCTTATCACCTGAAATAGCGACTCATATTCAAAATGATTTAGGTTCCGATATTATGATGTGTTTTGATGAATGTCCACCATATCCATCAAGTTATGAATATTTAAAACATTCTATGGAACGTACTATTCGTTGGGCGAAAAGATGTAAAGAGGCCCATCAAAATCCCACTACTCAGGCTTTATTTGGTATTGTTCAAGGTGGGGAATATGAAGATTTACGTAAATACTGTGCGGAAGAGTTAGTTAAAATTGGTTTTGATGGATATGCGATTGGGGGAACAAGTGTTGGTGAACCAAAAGAAATTCAAAATCAAGTATTAGAATATACTATTCCGTTATTGCCAAAAGATAAACCTCGATATTTAATGGGGGTTGGTTCCCCTGGGGCTATTCTTGATGCAGTAGAACGGGGAGTTGATATTTTTGACTGTGTTTTACCAACTAGAATTGCTCGACATGGAACAGCGATGACTAGTCGAGGTCGAGTGATTATTAAAAATAAACAATATGAACGTGATTTTAGTCCATTAGATTCTGAATGTGATTGTTATACATGCAAAAATTATACAAGAGGTTATCTTCGCCATTTATTTAAAGCGAATGAAATATTAGGACAACGTTTATTAAGTAATCATAATATTCGTTTTTTAATTAACCTAACTGCTAATATTCGGCAAGCTATTAAAGAAGATCGCTTTTTAGAATTTAAAGAAGAAGTATATCAAAAATATGGATTATATGATAGTGAAAAGGATTTTTGATATGAAAAAAATATTGGTTGGAATTTTATTATGTTTTGTTTTATTATTAACAGGTTGTTCAAATGAATTAAAAAGTAATCCAAACGGTGTTAAATTATATCTAAATGATGAAATAATAAAGTATATGCCATATGAAAAGGATGTAGTACCTTTTTTTGTGTTTTCGGAAGGAATGAATTTAAACACAATTAAATATTCCCGCTTTACCTTTCAAGAAATATTATCAGGAAATGATGATTTTATTGTTAGTGATGCGATTAGTGATTTATTAAATGAATATCAAGATAATATATATACTAAAATTGACACCCAAACAATCTCATCCACTACGCGTATGAACCGAATTGAAATTGTCAATGGAAAACCTAAAGTAATTAAAGAAAAACTACCAGTTGATGAGGTTTTCACTTCTGATGACAAAAAGCAAAAAGTAGTTTATGATGAAGTAGCTTTTGTCCTTTTAGAAAATGGTTTACAATTATCAATTGAATATCGTCGCTTTAACTCTAATGGCAAAACCTATTATGCTTGGCGATATACAAGAAGTATTACTTTATATTTGCATTATCCATTGATGGTTTATAAAAATGAAGAAGGTAAAAATAGACTAATTATCTTACCATTACCAAATTATACAAAATATAGTGTCGGCCCTCAATTAGCTTTAAAAAGTTTAATTGAAGAAGATACTTATTTAAAAGAATCTTATTATAATTTCTCGTTTGAGCCTAATCGTAAAGATGATATCATCAATTTCTATATTGAACGATATAATGGAGTAGCAGACAACAATAAGATTACTTGTACATATTTAGGAATTGATTTTATAATTACATTTGATGAAAATACATTTAAAATTGCTAAAGCATAGTATATAAGTGAGGGATGAATGAATCATTCTTCACTTTTTTTATTTATATAAATAAAATCATAATTTTTAAAAAAATGCTATATTATTTATATAGGTGAATGATATGCCAAGAAGAGGTATTGATTGGTATTTGCTTTGCGGAGTGATATTGTTATCTTTAATAGGACTAATAATGGTCTATAGTGCCAGTAATGTTATTGCCCTAGAGCGTTATCACGATTCATTTTATTTTTTTAAGCGTCAATTACTATTTTTAATTATAGGCTACATTTTGGGATATTTTGTTATCAAAGCAAATATCATCAATTACCATAAATATGTAACAATTGTTTTTTTATTTTGCTTAGGGCTATTAATCTTAGTGTTAATTCCCGGAATTGGAGTTGTCCGTGGCGGAGCTAGAAGTTGGATCGGATTAGGTGGACTTACTATTCAACCATCGGAGTTTATTAAAATTGCATTAATTGGTTTGTTAGCGAAATATTTAAGTGAAAATAATGAAGATTTATTTAAATTTAAGTATTTCATTGCCATTTTTGTTTTTGTAATTATAATTTTTTTGATTATTATGTTACAACCTGATTTTGGAACAGGACTTGTAATTGTTATTTCCTGCGTATTATTGCTTTTTTGTAGTGGAGCACCACTTGAATATTTTATTTTTATTATTATAATTGGGTTAATTGGTTCGATTATTTTGATAATAAGTGAGCCATATCGTTTAATGCGAATATTTGCCTTTTTAGATCCATGGAAAGATCCACTAGGAAGTGGGTTTCAAGGCATTCAATCACTCTTTGCTATTAGTCCTGGAGGATTATTTGGTCATGGTTTTAATAAAAGTATGCAAAAACATTTCTTTTTACCTGAACCTCAAAATGATTTCATTTTTGCAATTCTCATTGAAGAAATGGGTCTAATTGGCGGAACTATTGTTTTACTACTTTATTTTTTTACACTTTATCGAGGAGTAAAAATAAGTTTGAGTGTTGAAGACCGCTTTTTAAAATTTTTAAGTATCGGAATAGTAATTTTGTTATTTGTACAAATATTTATTAATGTTGGGGTAGTGATTGGGTTGTTACCAGTAACCGGAATTACTTTACCTTTATTTAGTTACGGAGGAAGTTCGTTGGTGATTAGTATTGTAGAATATGCAATGCTAATAAGTATTAGTAAGTATCGCAATTATGATTTTTTATAAGGGGATAAGATTATGAAAAAAATAGTTTTTACTGGCGGAGGAACATTAGGACATATCTATCCAATGGTGCCAGTGATGAAAGCTATTAAAGAAATATATCCAAATTCAAAAATAATTTTTTTTGGTTCAGCCTTTGGTCTTGAAAAAGATTTTTTTAAAGATAATATGTTAATTGATGAAGCATATTGGTTAGATATATCTGGACTAAAAAGAAGTCTAACGTTTAAAAATTTGATAGTAATTAAAAAAGCGTTAAATGCAGTTAAGACTGCCCGAAATATTATACAAGAACTGCAAGCTGATTTAGTAATTGGAATGGGCGGATATGTTAGTTATCCAGTAGTAAAAGCCGCAATCAAACAAAACATCCCAACAATTATCCATGAACAAAACTCGCATTTAGGACTAGCTAATCGCTTATTAATAAAACAGGTCGATAGAGCATTATTATCCTTTCCATTACCAAAAAAATACCCTAACGCTGTATTAGTTGGTAACCCGCGTAGTAGTGAAGTTATTAGTGAAAGTAAAAAGTATAGAATAAGACCGAAAGATAAACCAACCGTATTAATTGTTGGAGGTAGTAGAGGGGCTGAAAAGATAAATGATTTAATTATTAACAATTTATATTGGTTTAAAAAATTACCGATAAATATGACTTTAATTACTGGCGAAAGATATTACAATCAACATTTTGATAAACTATCTAAATTAACCAATACTAATTTAGAAATAATTTCTTTTTGCCATAATTTGATCGAACGAATTGTTAATTCAGATGTAGTAATATCACGTAGTGGGGCAACTACATTATTTGAATTAATGGCTTTACAAAAAATATGCATTTTAATTCCGTCACCTAATGTTACAAATAATCATCAATTAAAAAATGCATTATATTTCAAAAACAAGGGTTGTGCTATTGTTATTGAAGAAAAAATTTTAAATTTACAAATTTTAATTGATTATCTAGAAACTTTACTATATAATAAAAAAATACGAGAGAGTTTAATCAATAATATGAAAAAATTAGATCTAGCCAATTCCTGCAATCATTTTTTAGCTATTATAAATGAGTATTTACAAAGTTAATTTTTTAATCAAAATTTAAAAAGTATTTTGATATAAATAAATATTGTTTATTTTTAAAAATTTTTATGATATAATAACAATATAATATATGATATTATCAAATGTAAAAATAAACTTGGTTTTGTGTTAATTTAGGAAATTTAGGAGGATATTACATGTATAATCATGATGCATTTAATGATAAGCCCGTCTTAAAAGTCATTGGTGTTGGTGGGGGCGGCGGTAATGCAGTCAACCGTATGATTGAAAACGACGTTAAGGGTGTTGATTTTGTTGTTATCAATACGGATGCCCAAGTATTAAGACTTGCCAAAGCTGAAACCCGTTTACAAATTGGGAAACAATTAACTAAAGGGCTTGGAGCAGGTGCTAATCCAGAAATTGGACGCAAAGCCGCTGAAGAGAGCGAAGACGAAATTCGCGAAATTTTACGGGGCACAGATATGGTCTTTATTACGGCTGGTATGGGTGGTGGAACTGGTACCGGAGCATCACCAGTAATTGCTAGAATTGCGAAAGAGTTAGGATGCTTAACAGTAGGTATTGTTACTAAACCATTTTCTTTTGAGGGTCGTAAACGAATGATGCAAGCTTTAAAAGGTATTGAAGAATTAAAACCATTCGTTGATACGTTAATTGTTGTTCCAAATGATAAGTTATTACAAATTACTGATAAGTCAACACCAATGTTAGAAGCATTCCGTGAAGTTGATAATGTTTTACGTCGTGGGGTTCAAGGGATTGCGGAGATCATTGCGATTCCAGGGTTAATTAATGTGGACTTTGCGGATGTTAAAGCAATTATGCAAAATAAAGGGACAGCCCTAATGGGTATAGGTATTGCTAGTGGTCCAAACCGTGCGGTTGAAGCTGCTCGTAAAGCTATCCGTAGTCCACTATTAGAAATTGATATTAACGGCGCTACTGATGCTATTGTCTTCATTACAAGTGATGTTGATGTTACTATGCATGAAGTTGTAGAAGTTATTAATGAAATTCAAAATGCATCGTCTTCTGAAATTGATTTGGTTTATGGTACGGGCTTTAATATGGATCTGCAAGGTGAATTAATTGTTACTGTAATTGCGACAGGTTTTGATAGCAATGAAAAAGCCAAAGTTGCTCAAGTACAACCTGAATATGATGTTATAGATGACGTTGTTTTACCTGAAAAAAATCTAGATTTATCTAATATAAAAATTGGTGGTGGAACAACAGAAACACCTAATAAGAAGCTACGTCAAAAAGGAGAATCAGTCCTACCAACTTGGTTACAAAATCGCTTTAAATAATATTTGAAAAATGTGTATCTTAAGGAAGTGTTTCTTTAAGGTACTTTTTATTTATAAGAACATTTTTAAATAAAATTCTTTTAGTTTTAAAAAAAAAGGCATTTTGGTATAACCAAAATGTCTTTTTTAAAATTAAGGTAAATTAAAAAACAGGGGTGATTTATATATAAATAGTTAATTTAAAAAACTTTTTAATGTTGATTAAAATATGACATTTTTTTAAAATAGGTGCTTTTATAATAATTTCAGGTGGGTGGGAGGATGATTGTATATTGGGATTTAATTTTACTAGCAAATATATTTATAAATTTTACCTTTTTACTACTTATTGAAACACTTCACAAAGAACAAATCAAATACCAACGTCTAATTTTGGCAAGTTTCATTGGGGGTGGAATGGTATTTAGTTATTTACTTTGGTATCAACTTTTTTTAATTATAAAAATTTGTGGGGGTATCTTGATTGGATTAGTTGGATTTTATCGGAATAGTTTAGCAAAAATAATAATTAAAATAAGTTCTTTTTATATTGTAAATTTAACGTTTATTGGGATTTTATGTAGTTTTAAAATTAGTAATTTTGTCATATTATTAATAGGATTAGTTTTTTTGCTTGTTCTAGTATTACTAGATGCTAATAAAAGGTATTATTATTTTTTAAAAGAACAACAATATAAAGTAATCATTTATTTCGATGATATAGTATTAAAGTTAAAAGGTTATTTAGATACTGGAAATTTTGCTTTAAGTAGCGACAATGAGCCAATTATCTTTATAAATCAAACTTTTTATAAACCAAAATTATTATCTTATACAACATGTTATTTAGAGACAGTAAACGGGAAGCAATTGGTAACTTTATATCGTCCCAATAAATGTCTCATTTATCATAATAAAAGATATATAGAAAAAAAAGTAATGGTGTCTTTTAGTAATCTACATAGTAATTTCGAATGTCTCTTAAACGTAAATTTATTTATCTAAGGAGGAAGTATGTTTAGAAGATTATTTAATTTTGTGAAAAAATTATTTTTTAAAGGTCAATGTTATTATATTAATAGTAGTAATATTTTGCCACCACCATTAGATGAAGAAGAAGAGATGCGTTTATTACTATTAAGTAAAGAAGGTGATATCGAAGCTAGAAACGAATTAATTGTGCATAATTTAAGATTAGTAGTGTATATTGCTAAAAAATACGAATCTTCGAAGGTGAATTTAGAAGATTTAATTAGTATCGGTTCGATGGGATTAATAAAAGGTGTGGAGACTTTTAAACTTGAAAAAAATATCAAACTAGCCACATACGCGTCAAGATGTATCGAAAATGAAATTTTAATGTATTTGCGTAAGACAGCACGATTACGCCAAGAGGTATCACTAGATGAAGTGCTAAATGTAGATCCGGAAGGAAATGAAATGGTATTAGGGGATATCTTAGGTTCGAATGATTTGCAATCTATTGATATTTTAACTCATGATGAAGAACTAAAAGAACTCTATTACGCAATCAACAAACTTTCACCGCGCGAACGAGAAATAATTGTTTTACGTTTTGGATTATTTGATAATCCAGTTCTAACGCAAAAAGAAGTTGCAGATTTATTAGGAATATCACAATCTTACATATCAAGACTGGAAAAAAGAATCATTGACAAAATTAGACAGGAAATCAATCTAAAAGTAAATGTTTCATAAAATATCACCATAAATAATGCATAAAGCCGCATAAATAGCACCATTCTAATAGATAGGAGGTGGCTATTTATGCGCAGTAAAGTTGAAATTACTGGAATTAATACGGCCGAATTAAAAACACTATCAAATGAACGAATGATGGAATTAATCAAATTAAGCCATAATGGAGATGAAAGCGCCCGCGACGAATTAGTCTATGGGAATTTAAAGTTAATTTTAAGTATAATTAAAAAGTTTAATCATCGCGGCGAAGATGTTGATGATTTGTTTCAAGTAGGATGTTTAGGCCTATTAAAAGCAATAGATAATTTCGACATGAGTCACGGTGTTAGATTTAGTACATATGCTGTACCGATGATTATTGGGGAAATTCGACGATACCTACGTGATAATAGTTCAATTAGAGTATCTCGAAGTTTAAAAGACATCGCATATAAGGCTTTAAAATATAAAGAAGAATGTCAAAAGAAAAACTCAAAAGAACCAACTATTGAAGAAATTGCTAGCCACTTAGGAGTTGAAACAATTGATGTAATTGTTGCTTTAGAAGCAATTCAAGAACCGATTTCGATTTTTACACCGATTTATAATAACAATGGTGATGAAATATATTTAATTGATCAAATTCGTGATGAAGAAAATTCGGAAGATAAAAAAGTATTAGAATTAACTATAAAAGAAGGATTAAAAAAATTGACTGCTCGCGAGAAAAATATTATTCGGGATCGATATTTTTTAGGAAAAACTCAAATGGAAATTGCCAATGAAATTGGGATTTCTCAAGCCCAAGTTTCTCGTTTAGAAAAAAATGCTTTGCAAATAATATTTGATAAAAAAGATTAAAAAAGTAAATTCTTGACTTAGGTCAAGGATTTTTCTTTTTTTTAGGTGTATAATCTATATGAAAAATAAAATAAGGAGGTACTTGATATGCAAAAAGTAATTTTTCAATTAGAAACGTTAACTTGTCCATCATGCATGGCAAAAATTCAAACAGCATTACAAAAAACCAAAGGTGTGTTAGAAGCCGAAGTATTATTTAATTCTAGTCGTGCGAGAGTAACTTTTGATGAAGAACAAATTAGTAGTAAAGATCTTATAGCTGTAATTGAAAAATTAGGGTTTAAAGTAATAGGTGAGAAATAAGAAAAGATGAAATTAACTAAAAAACAACGCGTTATTGTTAGTGCTATTTTAGTTTTTTTATCTTTTATATTAAAAGAATTAAAACTTAATATTTTTAAAGTCGAATACTATTATTATCAAGATTATGGATTTGTCATTACATTACCAAATGTTATTATGGTAATGTCAACTGTTATTTCTGGCATAACTATTTTTAAAAATGCTTTTAACGCGTTACGATATAAGTTAGTATCGATCGAACTTTTAGTAAGTATTGCAGTTATTGGAGCCTTTATTATTGGAGAATATTGGGAAGCGGCTGCCGTAACATTCTTATTTTTACTAGGAGCCTTTTTAGAATCAATTACTATAGATAAAACGCGTAAATCGATAAAGGATTTACTTGATTCGTCACCTAAAATCATTCGTATATTAGATAATGGAAGAGAAAAGTTATTAAATCCTAGTGATGTAAAAGTTGGCGATATTGTAATAGTAAAACCTGGAGAACAAATTGGCGTTGATGGTATTATTCTTGAAGGAAAGGCTTATCTAAATCAAGCAAGTATCACTGGGGAATCAATGCCGGTATTTAAAGAAGAAAACGGCACAGTGTATTCGGGAACTTTTATCGAATCAGGATATTTAATTATAAAAGCAACTAAGGTAGGAAAAGATACGACATTCTCCAAGATATTGGAGGTTGTAGAAGAGGCACAGGACAAAAAGGCTAGAGTCCAACGTTATATTGAAAAATTTTCTAAATATTATACACCTGGAATTATAATTCTAGCTATTACATTTTTCATCATTACTCGAGATTTAAGACTTTCACTGACATTATTAGTTATTGCTTGTCCAGGAGCCTTAGTTCTTTCAACTCCAATGGCTGTTGTCAGTGCCATTGGTAATGGCGCTAAACACGGTATTTTGGTTAAAGGCGGTGAAACTCTTGAGCTAATTGGAAAAGCCAAGGTAGTTGCTTTTGATAAAACTGGTACATTAACGGTTGGAAAACCAATTGTAACTAAAGTTAGAGGAATAGGTGTTAGTACCGACGAAGTCCTAAAAATTTCTGCAATCCTTGAAACCTATTCTGAACATCCGCTAGCTCAAGCGATTATTAAAAAAGCTAGTGAAAAACTTGGCAAAATTGACGAAGTTCCAACCAAAACTAATCTTATTATTGGTAAAGGAATTGCTGGAGTTTACCAAAATAAGCATTATTTATTAGGAAATTATCGTTTGTTTACTAACCTTAAAATTGATTATGAAATTAAAGAATATATTGCTCAAGAAGAATCACGTGGACAAACTGTTATACTTTTACAAGAGGAAGAGCAAATCATTGGAGTTATTTCGCTTTCGGATGAGATTAGAGAAGAATCTAAGCAGTTGATTAAATCCTTAAAAAAAATGGGAATTAAAAAAGTCGTTATGCTTACAGGCGATAATCCCCTTTCTGCAAACTACCTTTCACAAATACTTGGAATCGATGAGTATTATGCAGAACTTATGCCGGATGAAAAAGTTGATAAACTTCAAGAATTACAAAGAAAATACGGTCCAACTATTATGGTTGGGGATGGCATTAATGACGCTCCCGCATTAACCTTAGCAGATATTGGGATTGCTATTGGTGGTAGTGGAAATGATGTTTCGATGGAAATTGCGGATATGGTGTTAATGAGTGATAATATTGGTAAACTTACTCATGGAATTGGTTTAAGTCGTAAAATGATTAAAATCATAAAACAAAATATCACTTTTGCTTTGGTAATAGCATTTGGATTATTACTTGGAGTAATTGTTCAAAAAGTAAACCTATCATTAGGGATGCTTATTCATGAATTAAGTGTTATAATAGTATTGTTAAATTCGTTACGATTACTTCGATACCGAGTAGATTCCATTACCGCCTAAAAAGGAGGGCTAATATGACTTGTCAGCACGATAATTTTATGTGCGAAGATCAAAATTGTATTTCTTTGGTCCCAATCTTTAATTTTTTATCAAATGAAGAAATGGCTGAGATTCAAAAAATTGTCAAAAAGAAAACATATGTGAAAGGCGAAATGATTTTTCTAGCCGGAGAAGAAAATAATAATCTTTATGTTGTTCACCAGGGACTTGTGAAAATTACTAAATATTCCAATGATGGAAAAGAACAAGTGTTGCGAATATTACGACCAGGAGATTTCTTAGGAGAGCATAATCTTTTTTCTAATAAATCATTAGATATTAATGCTCAAGCAGTTCACAACTCTAAGTTGTGTGTAATTGAAGGGAGTAAGTTAAAAGAGTTAATTCTGAAATATCCTGAAATTGCGTTTAAAATCTTAGAAGAAATTTCTTATCGTTTGGCCAAAGCTGAAGAATTATTAAAAAATATTGCAATCGAGTCAGCTGAAAAACGAGTTATTGATTTATTGATATCCCTTTGTGATGAAAACAATGTAGTCACTTTAGATATGAAGAAAAAAGATATTGCTTCAATGCTAGGAATGAGTGCGGAAACTTTAAGTAGAACACTTAGTAACTTAGAAAAAAATAACATTATTCGTCAAAGTAAAAACAAAATAATTATTTTAGACGAAAACTATCTATTTAGTTAGTAATATTTTAGATACTAGGATTAATTTTTCGCTTGTCTTGACAGTCTTAATTTTTAAGAGTATAATTAAACTATCTATTACATTAGAGGAGTAGGTGCTAAATGCGAAAGTTTTTCCTAGTTTATTTATTTTTAGGGATTTTTATTTTAGGGGGATGCTTGCCCAAAGATAATAATAAGATTAAAGTATATACAAGTGTATACCCTATTTATGATTTTACTTCTAAAATCGGCGGCGACAAAGTAGCTGTTTATCCAGTAGTAGATTTTGGGGTTGAACCTCATCATTATGAGCCAGATGCCGCAACAATCGTTAAATTAAAAAATGCGGATTTGTTTATTTATAATGGATTAAAAATGGAATATTGGTTAGATAAAATCAAAAGTCAATTACCTGAAAACAAACCAAAACTTGTTTGTGCGACCGATGGTGTTCAAAAACGATATGGTCATAATCATTATCATCATGATGATAATGAACATAATCATCATGATGAAGAAGGGATTGACCCTCATGCTTGGCTTAATCCATTAAACGTTATTACAATGATGGAAAATATAAAAAATGCTTTAGTTGAAATAGATCCGGAAAATGCGGATTATTATAATGCTAATTTTCAACATTATTCTGAAAAATTAAACGAATTAGATACACGTTATTATAATCAAATTAATCGTTTTGATGCTAATATCCGTAAAATTATCGTTTCTCATGATGCATTCGGATACTTATGCGAGCGCTATGGAATTGAACAGTGGGCAATTGAAGGATTATCACGAGATACTGAACCAGATATGAGTAAAATAGCGAATACAATCGAGTATGCTAAAAATAATAATATTGGTGTAATTTTTTACGAAAAATCAACTGGACCAAGTGTTGCTAATGCAATAGCTAAAGATTTAAAAGAATTAACAGGAAATAATGTTATTGTTCTAGAATTAAATCCAATTGAAGCTATTAGTAAAAAGGAACGAAAAGATGGCATAGATTACTTTAAAATTATGGAACAAAATTTAGCTAATCTAGTTCATTCTTTTAATATTACCGAAAATCTAACAAATCAAAAGTCGGTGAAGTGATGAAAGAAATATTAAGAGTCAATAATTTGTCATTTGGATATGATGATAATCAAGTTTTAAAAAATCTTAATCTAACAATTAATGAAGGAGATTTTGTTGCTATAATTGGGGAAAACGGGTCAGGAAAAACAACATTGTTTAAATTGATTATTAATGAATTAATTCCTCAAGAAGGTGAAATATATTTATTTGGAACCAATGTTAATCAGTTAAAAGATTGGACAAAGGTTGGTTATGTTGCCCAAACTCCAATGCAATATAGTGATTTCCCAGCAACTGTTAAAGAAATTGTTCGCGCTAATTTATATTCAAAAATGGGAATATTTCAATTTTATAATAAGGAACATACGGAATTAACTATTCAAGCTTTAAAAAAAGTTAATATGGAAGATAATCTAAATCGTCAATTTTCAAAGCTTTCACGTGGACAACAACAACGGGTAATGATTGCTAGAGTAATGATTAATCAACCAAAAATAATGTTTTTAGATGAACCAACGGCTGGAGTTGACGTAAATGCTATCGATGGAATTTATCATTTATTAAAACAATTAAATGAACAAGAAAAAGTTACAATTTGTATTATTACTCATGATGTTGCAAAAATAGGACAATTTGCCAGTCGAGTAATTTGTATTGAAAACAAAGATGCCTATGAATTAAGTAAAGAAGAAATTCAAAATGAAATTTATTATCGTCATCGTCACAATGTTCGAACTCTACAAAAAGGGAGAACTGAATAATGAACATTTTTGAGTATCCGTTTATGCAGAGGGCCTTTTTGGTTGGGATCCTCTTGGCAATTATCATTTCATGTATTGGTGTAATTATTGTTCTAAAAAGGTTATCAATGATTGGAGACTCGTTATCGCATGTGTCACTGGCTGGGGTGGCGTTTGGGTTAGTTATTGATATTAATCCAATTATTGGCGCAATCATTTTCAGTGTTCTTGCGGCTTTAGGAATTGAAGCAATTCGAAAGAAAATTCCTGAATATTCTGAAATGTCTTTAGCCATTATTTTATCAGCCGGTGTAGGTTTAGCTGGAATACTTTCCGGTTTTGTCCGCACCTCAACAAGTCTCCATAACTTTTTATTTGGTAGTATTGTTGCCATTAGTAATTTCGAGTTAATAATGGTTGTTGTTACAAGCACTGTTGTATTATTAACATTTGTATTGTTACATAAGCAATTATTTTTTATCGTATTAGATGAACGTGTTGCAAAACTAGCAGGAGTTCCTGTTAAACGTGTAAATTATATATTTACAATATTAATGGCAATTACAGTGTCACTAGCATCACGTACAGTTGGAACATTAATTGTGGCTTCATTAATGGTTATTCCAGTCGCTTGTGCAATGCAATTTGCGAAAAGTTTTCGTCAAACTATCATATATGCAATTTGCTTTTCAGTATTCTTTACTGTCTCAGGAATAATTATCTCGTTCTATGGTTCATTCTTCTTTGGAAGTTTAAAACCAGGAGCAACAATTGTTCTAATCGGAGTAATTACCTTAACCTTAATCTTAATCTTTAAGAAACGCAAATAAGGCATTTTGGAAAAACCAAAATGCCTTTTTAATTTTATTAGAAAAATGTTTTCATATTTCTCATTTCTTTAAAAAGATGTTAAAAGGTGGTATAATGAATTAAGTGGAAAATTGTAAGGGTGGGTAATTATGAATAATACAACTAAAAAACTTGTCTTAGCCGCAATTTTAGCTGCACTGGCAGGAGCACTTAAAACCTTTTCGGATTTAGCAGAAAACTTTATTGGGGGTCAAGGACGAACATTAAGTTTTTTTTCGATTCCATTAATTATGGCAGGATATTATTGTGGACCATGGTTAGGACTTGCGTCGGGGTTTGTTGCGGATGTGGCGTATGCTGCTATGCCATTTACCCAAGGTAAATTTGGTCTAGATAATTTATTTACTATTACGACGATGATTTGGGGACTAACCGGCTTTTTTATTCGCAAGATTAAATTTAATCCGCGCTTAATTGTTATTTTAATATTGGTTATTGTTACTTCAATGATTGAAACTAGTTTAAATACTTTATTTGCCTATTGGTTAAACTATACCAAACAGTTAGAACTATTTAGACTGATTAAGAGAATTGTGGCAATGTTTGTGCGAGTACCGATTATTGTCATTGTCACTAATACAATTCTTACCCGACTGGACATTTTATATCTTGAATAGAAATTTACAAAATGTATACGTTTTAGTTTAATTGTAAATAATATGAAAATGTAGTATAATAATTATTGACTGGAGGAAAGTATGAATAAAAATGTTGTTTTAGTAATTATGGATGGTTATGGAATTAGAGAAGAAACTAAAGGTAATGCCATCCATATGGCTAAAAAGCCAAATTTAGATTATTTATTTAGTAAATACCCATGGACTTTACTAAATGCTAGCGGCGAAGCCGTTGGTTTACCTGAAGGACAAATGGGTAATAGTGAAGTTGGACATATGAATATTGGGGCTGGACGAATTGTTTTTCAATCGTTAACAAGAGTAAATATTGAAGTAAGAAATGATACTTTACAATATGTTCCAGCAATTGATAATGCTATTAATCATGCGATAAAAAATAATTCCAAATTGCATATTATGGGATTATTATCTGATGGTGGCGTTCATTCACACATTAATCATATTTTATATTTATTAGAAAAAGCTGCTTTACGTGGTGTTAAAGAAGTTGTTGTTCATGCCTTTTTAGACGGTCGAGATGTTCCCCCAAAATCCGCAAAAGTATATTTTGATCAATTAAAAGAAAAAGTTGATCAAACCCGCGGAGCAAAAATTGGGGTTGTTAGTGGCCGTTACTATGCAATGGACCGTGATCGTAACTGGAATCGTACTCAATTAGCATATGATGCAATCGTTTATAACAAAGGGCCGTTTAAAGATTTTTATCAAGGACTAGAAGAAGCCTATGAGAACGGCGAAACAGATGAATTTGTTAGTCCATACATTGTTTCTCCAGATTCAAACATCAATGATAACGATAGTGTTATTTATGCTAATTTCCGTCCTGACCGTGCTATTCAACTAAGTTTAGCATTAACTAACATTTCAAAAACTAAATTAGAAAATCCAAAAGAATTTAAAAACTTATTCTTTGTATCAATGATGTTATACAGCGAAGATGTTAAAGGCGAAATAGCCCTACCTTTACAAACTCTTGATAAAACTTTTGGAGAAGTGCTTGCGGAAGCGGGATTAACTCAGTTGAGGATTGCGGAAACGGAAAAATATGCACACGTTACTTATTTCTTTGATGGTGGCGAAGATAAAGTTTTACTAGGTGCTGACCGTATTTTAATTGACTCCCCTAAAGTTCCAACTTATGACTTAAAACCAGAAATGTCAGCTTATGAAGTAACTGATAAAGTGGTTGAAGCTATAAATTCAAATAAATATAATGCGATTATTTTAAACTATGCTAACTGTGATATGGTTGGACATACTACTAATGTTGAAGCAACAATTAAAGCAGTAGAAGTTGTTGATGAATGTGTTGGTAGAGTTTATGAAGCAGTGAAAAACAATGGTGGAGTTTTAATTTTAACAGCTGACCATGGTAATGCTGATAAATTAATTGATGAAAATGGAAAACCATTCTCAGCTCATACAATGTCTCCGGTACCATTTTTGGTAACTAAAGAAGGAATTACGCTTCGCGAAAGCGGTACTTTAGGGGATATTGCTCCAACAATGTTAGAACTAATTGGCCTTAATAAACCAGCAGAAATGCTTGGTGAATCGATGATAAAAAATAAAAACTAAGAGAAAAGGAGAATCGTTACTATGCCATTTATTCAAGATGTTTATGCCCGCGAAGTGTTAGATTCTCGCGGAAATCCAACTGTGGAAGTTGAAGTTTATACTGAAAGTGGCGCTATTGGTCGCGCAATTGTTCCATCTGGTGCTTCAACTGGTGAACATGAAGCTGTTGAATTACGTGATGGAGACAAAAGCCGTTATCTAGGAAAAGGTGTTTTAAAAGCTGTTGAAAATGTTAATGAGATTATTGCGCCAGAATTAATTGGTTTATCTGTTTTTGATCAAGTTGGTATTGATAAACTACTAATTGAATTAGACGGAACACCAAACAAATCTAAATTAGGTGCAAACGCTATTTTAGGTGTTTCAATGGCTGTAGCTCGTGCTGCCGCAAATTACCTTGATGTTCCTCTATACAATTATTTAGGTGGATTTAATGCTAAAGTTTTACCAACACCAATGATGAATATTTTAAACGGTGGTTCACATGCTGATAATAATGTGGACTTCCAAGAATTTATGATTATGCCAGTTGGCGCAAAAACTTTCTCAGAAGCTATTCGTATGGGTGCTGAAGTATTCCATAGCTTAAAAGCTGTTTTAAAAAGCCGTGGTTTAAATACTGGTGTTGGCGATGAAGGAGGATTTGCCCCTAATTTAGAAAGCAATGAAGAAGCTTTAAAAACTATCATTGAAGCAATAAAAAAAGCAGGATACAAACCAGGTGTTGACGTTATTTTAGCAATGGACGTTGCTTCAAGTGAATTTTACAATAAGGAAACTAAAAAATATGTTTTAGAAGGAGAAGGCGGTAAAGAGTTTACTGCTGAAGAATTAGTTGATTTTTACGCAGAATTATGTGAAAAATATCCAATCGTTTCTATTGAAGATGGTCTAGATGAAAATGACTGGGAAGGTTGGGCATATTTAACTAAAAAATTAGGTAGTAAAGTTCAATTAGTTGGTGACGACTTATTTGTTACAAACACTAAACGCTTAGAACAAGGAATTAAAAACAATATTGCTAACTCAATTTTAATTAAAGTTAACCAAATCGGAACTTTAACTGAAACTTTTGATGCTGTTGAAATGGCTAAAAAAGCTGGTTACACTGCTGTTATTTCACACCGCAGTGGTGAGACTGAAGATACAACAATTGCGGATATTGCAGTTGCTCTAAATGCAGGTCAAATTAAGACTGGTTCAATGAGTCGTACTGACCGAATTGCTAAATACAATCAATTATTACGTATTGAAGATGAGTTAGGACAATCTGCTATTTATTTAGGCAGTAAATGCTTCTATAATTTAAAAAAATAACTTAAATTAAAAACAATGCGTTTTGAAGATAACTTCAAAACGCATTTTTATTTAAGAGTTTATTTGACATTATCTTTAATTTTTTCATAAAAGATGATATAATGTATGTGAAAAGTACTTTACAGTAAAGAGAGAATATGTATGAGACGCCAAAGATTTTTGATTTTCTTGTTAATCTTCTTAGTAGGTTTAGTTTTTAGTGGTATTACTATTCATGCTAGTGATGATAATATCGTTACTAGCCACAATGGTTCAGGAAAATATCAATATTTAGAAACTGTTGAATCATTACAATTACATGAGTATGTTTATTATCAAAAAGACTTAGGTCAAACTAGTACATCATTAGACAAAACTCCAGATGGCGACGATAAAAATGCGGCTGGGAAAGGTGGCGGAGGTCTTTTAATAAAAGACAAATTTTATGGACAACAAATTAACGTTTTAATGGGAAAAGCAACTTCCAATATGAAAGTTGTTTCATGGGGTTATACAACTTCTTCACGTTATGAATTACGTGACGTAATTAATTTAGCCAAAGATTATGAGCGCAACCACCCAGGATGGAAAGTAATTGGTGGAATAAATGCGGACTTTTTTGATATGCAAGGAACAGGGAAATTACCATATCAACCCCTTGGACCAATGATTAGTGATGGGGAAGTAACTCGAGCTGGCGGTTCTAATAACTATAGTTTAATGGTAGGATTCAAAAATAAAGGGCAACCTGATGATTTAGTTGTTAAAAAATATATTCATACTAATGGTACATTAGATGAATATGTTGGCGGATTTATTTTAACAATATATGATGAAAATGGTAATGAAATTAAAACATTTACCGTTGATAATTACAATAAAGCCGCTGGGGAAAATCAAATTAGCATTTACTATGCAAATTGGTCTAGCGAGCAAAAAATCGTTCCACAAGCCATCAATTCTTCTGGAAATGTATTTGTAGTAGAAAATGCTGAAAAAGCCCTAGCAAATTCATCAAATGACTTCTACGGACGCGGTGTAATTACTTCAACTGAACCAAAAGAACTTGGCGAAAAAGAATTTGCGATTGTTTCTCGTAATCCAGAGGCTACCGAACTATTAAAAGTTGGAACAAAAGTCCGCGTAATGCGAACTTTCACAGGACCATATAGTGAAGTTGAAGAATTAGCGGTAGGTCATGGCTATTTAATTCATGACGGTGTAGAATCACAGTTATTAAATGAATCTTATTATTACACTCGTGCTCCACGTTCGATTGTAGGAATTAAAGCCGATGGGACAATTGTAATGTTAACAATTGACGGACGCCAACCAGATAAAAACATGTTTGGCGCTACTCAAGAAGAAATGGTGGCAATCATGAAATATTATGGTTGCGTTGGCGCATACAACCTTGATGGCGGCGGTTCTACAACAATGATTATTCGTCGGGGAAATAGTTTTGAAGTAGTTAATTCTCCATCTGATAATTCCGTTCGTCGTGTTGCTAATGCTATTTTCTTTGTTGTTTATGAACCAGAATTTACTTCTAATCCAATAGAAATCAATCGTAATTCCGTTAGTATTAAAGTTGATATTTTAGATGCAAAAGGTGTTGACGTTAAAAATTTGTATGTTGAATTAAATGGCGAAATAAATAAAGTTGAAAATGGTATTGTTAGTTTTGACAATTTAATGCCAAATACTCAATATCTTTATACTTTCTATTATGATACTGGTGATGGTAATTTAATTAAAACTATTTCGGGTGGGTCAGTTAAAACAGCAAAAAGAACTGGTCAAGTAAAAAATATTAGTTATGAAGAAAAAGGTAGTGAGTTGATTGTCACGGTAGAATTTGATGACCCTGATAATTCTATTACCCGTGCTAGAGTTTTTGTTGGCGATAAAGTTGCATATGTTAATAGTAATATTGCAATCATTCGTAATGCTCAAAAACAGACTGATGGATCATATCACTTTACCATCGTATATCGGGTTGATTTACAAAATCTAAAAGGGTACTTTGAAATCACATTGAAAAATCCACCATTAAAATTACATAATTATGTAGATTTTGCTAAATCAAAGCAAACTATTATAATTAATGAAATCTTAAAATAATATGACAAGTATAGGTTTTTCTTATAATATATATTTATAAAATAGACATAATACATATTATGTCTAAAATAAAAGGTGAAAAAATGAAAAAAGATAAGAAGGAAATAATCAAAGAAAATCTAAAAAAAGAAACATTAGGTTTCTTTGGTGGATTTAAAGCCTTCATCACTCGTGGTAATGTAATAGATTTAGCAATTGCAGTTGTCATCGGGGGAGCATTTAATAAAATAGTCTCCTCCCTTGTCAACGACATTATAATGCCTCTAATATCTACTATGCTTAATACCGATTCATTTGCTAACTTAGTATGGAATGTGCGTGGAAGTGAAATTAGATATGGTAACTTTATACAAGTGATTGTTGAATTTTTGATTATTGCATTTTCTATTTATGTTACCATTGAGTGGTTTTTAAAAAATCAAATAAAAAGACGTGCAAAAGAAATTGCTTTAGCTAAATTGAAAGAAAGAAAAGTAGAAGAAGAAAAAACTCAAGAAGAAACCAAAGAAAATATCCTAAACCCTACTGAACAATTATTAACTGAAATTCGTGATTTATTAAAACAACAATATGAAGAAACTAAGTAAATTTGATAAATTTGATTTATTATTATGGGGTTTAGGGTTAATTATTGTTGGTGTTTTGTTTGTTACAATTTCGGAAAAAACTTTACTTAAGTTTTTATATATAGTAATTGGATTAAGCGCAATTTTAATTAGTGTTAAACCATTAATTTTATCAGCAAAAAATCTTAAGTTTGTCCAAAATTATTTTATTTTTGCGACGTCATTAGTTTTAGTTATTTTAGGAATAATGATGTTAATTATTCCAAGTGCTTTAATTAATTCTTTAATAGTAATATTTCTATTAATTTCTCCATTAGTAAATATTTTTACATCGCCATTTCCAATAATTCAATTTCAATTAGAACTTCCAAAGATTACATTTGGTTTAATCTTTTTATTAGTTGGTTTTGAAAAATTTATAAGTTTATTTATTAATATTGGTGGGATACTTTCGATTATTTTAGGAGTACTTTGTTTAGTGTTAGTTGTCAAAGAGAAGTATTTTTAAAGGATTTTTGTAAAAAAATCCTTTTTATTTTATAATTAGATTAACTTTTACATTAAGGACTATTTATGATATAATATACATATACAAAAAGACAAAGGGTAGAGGTATATGATTAATTTATTCAAGCGTCATAAGAAAAAAGAACAAAAAGAAATTATTATCTCACAAGAAACTGTTATTTTTCCTGAAAAACTTGACATATATCATGAACAATCCACTGAAAAAGTGCATAAAGTACCAAAATATACAACAACCGAATTAAAAAACTTAATAATAACTAATTATCAAAAAGCAGAAAAGCGTCTTGAAAAATTAATAAAGGATTATTATATTTTAAAATTATTTTCTCGTGCTGCTACTCGAAGTGGACGTTTTAATGAGAAAATGTTACATCTTGATAAGCAATTAAATTATACTAAACGACTTAATGAAGAAATTAAACGTAAAATGGATATTGTGAAATATATGCAAGATGTGACTAATGAAGAATTAATGGAAATTTATGATAAAGTTGAACAATTCTTAGATCAAATTCAACAAACCCAATTAGAGGCTGATGATATTAATCTAAAACATTACAATAAAATCAAATTAGCATCAGCAGGAATTATTATCAATAAAAACAATTTTGAACTGGAAAAATTTAATCGTGAGGTAAATGAATTTATCTATCAATATAAATCTTTACAAGAAGCTGCTGAACATGTTTATTATTACAGTGGAGATTTAATTGTACAAACGGTTAATTCTTTAGTGCAAAGTATTAAGTTAGCTAAAAATTCAGACCATATTTATAATTACGATTACAATTATTTTTTAGAATCTTCCACTGTCATAACTCTTTCCCTTCCGCAATGGATCGAACTATTTAACAAAATTCGATATGTTTTACGGACTGTCAGTGATGTAAATGTAATTAATTATGTTGATTTTAAAAATTATTATCAAAAATTAGAAGTCCGTTATTTTATTTTGATGTTATATATGGAATCTAAATCCAAAGATAATTCGGAAGGAAAAATTACCGATTTTAATATCTAGAAAGGACTTTTATGAAAGCAGATTTACATATTCATACTACATATTCGGACGGAGTATTTAGTGTCAAAGAAGTAGTGAAGTTTGCCGAGAAGGAAGGATTAACGCATATTAGTATCACTGACCATGATACTTTAAGTGGGACTTTAGAAGCCTTAACTATGAAAACATCTTTAACTATTATCCCTGGGATAGAACTTTCTACGTATCATCAAGATGAAAGTATTCATATTTTGGGGTATTTTCCTAAACATGCTAACTTTTCTCTTTTACAAAACTTTTTAGCCGAACAACAAAAGAAACGTTATACTCGTGCTTTACAAATTCTTGAAAGATTAGCCAATTTAGGTATAACTTTAGATATTAATAAAATTTCTAATGTTGATTCTATTACCCGGGGAACGATTGCGGAGATGATAATTGAGAGTGGTTATAATTATACAAAACAAGAAATTTTTGATAAATTTTTAGGTAATCACGCTCCTGCCTACATCCCTTCTACAAAATTCCCTACTCAAGAAGGAATAAATTTGTTAAAATCATGTGGAGCTATTCCAGTTTTAGCTCATCCTGTTAATATTAAAAAAACACCGATTGAAGAGTTTATCAAAATGGGTGTAATGGGAATCGAAGCAATTTATCCAATTAATAAACAAGATCAAACTCAAGAATATATTAAACTTGCAGATAAATACAACTTAATAATTACTGCTGGGTCTGATTTTCATCAATTTAATGATTATAAACATGGTGATATCGGAAAAACTGTTTTAAAAAGAAGGAGATTAGAAAAATTTTTAAAAGTTTTAAATGAAAGATAGATGATATTATGAATTTGATTATGATATGTTTGGAAGCCCTAGAGAAAATAATATCTAAAGAACTTCCGTCAAAAAAAGTTATAAATGAATATTTAAAAAAGTTCGAATTAGCTGAAAAAGATAAATCATTATTCCAAAATATCATCATTGGTATAATTAATAATTTATTATATTTAGAATTTTTAATTACTCCTTTTATTGAAAAGAAGCGATATCGTTTATGGTTTCGCCCATTATTATATTTAACTATTTATCGAATAGTTTATTTACAAGAAGATCAAGAACAAGTCATTTCCGAAAGTATTGAAATCGCTAAAATTAAAGATCGTTTTTTAAGTAGCACTATACGAATCGTATTAAATGAATTTATTAAAACTCCTTTACGACGAGTTGAAGAACTTGATGAAATTAACTATTTAAGTATTAAATATAGTTATCCTGCGTGGCTAGTCGCATTTTTATTAAAAGATTATTCATACGAAGAAGTTGAAAATATTTTAAAAATAAAATATAATGAAAATGCTCAAAATGACGTTATTGAGGAAGTTTTAAGAAATATTAATCCTAATAATTATGCTAAAATTTTAGATTTGTTTGCATCAAGTAGTTCAATTCTATTTGAATTAGCTCGTCAAGACAAACAATTAATTTTAGATGGTGTTGATCCACTAGAAGATAATATTCAAAAATTGACTGCTCAAGCTAAAAGACATAGTGCTAATATTCATTTTCATCACATCAATCCCCTTGAGGTGAGTAATATTTTTACTAGTAACTCCTGTGATTACGTTATTTGTTATGCTCCATCAAGTGGACTAGCCCAAATGTTTAAACATTTAGATTATAAGTATCTACTTAATTTAGAATCAATTAATACAATCACTTTATATCAACAAAAGATATTACAAAACACCCATCATTTAGTAAAAAATGGTGGATACTATATTTATATAACTAATACATTAAATCATGATGAAAATGAAAAGCAAATTAGGACCTTTCTTAAAATTAATCCACAATACCATTTAATATTAGAAAAGAAAATGCTGCCGGATAGTCATCAAATTGGCTATTATTTTAGCATTTTACAAAAAGATTTATGATAAGGAGATAATAGATGAAATTAATCTATGATTATACATTTGAAGATTTATCAAATTATTTTGCATCACAAAATGAACAAGCATATCGTGCCACGCAACTTTTTGAGTGGTTATACAAAAAGCAAATTACATCTTTTTTTGAAATAAATAATATTAAAAAAAATTTATTAGAACAAATAAATAATGACTTTTTCCTTACTCGATTAGAAATTGTAAGTAAACAACAATCAAGTGATGGAACAGTTAAATTTTTATTTAAATTATCTGATGGCGCACTAATTGAATCAGTGTTAATGCGTCAGTCGTATGGCAATAGTGTATGTGTGACTACCCAAGTAGGATGTAATATGGGATGTGCCTTTTGCGCTTCTGGACTAACAAAAAAGGTGAGAAATTTAAGTTGTGGAGAGATAGTACTTCAAGTATTAGAAGTTAGCCGTCATTTACAGGAACGAAATGAACGGTTATCTCATATTGTTGTGATGGGAATTGGTGAACCATTTGATAATTACGGTAACTTAATTAAGTTTTTAAAAATAGTTAATCATCCGAAAGGGCTTGATATTGGAGCGCGTCATATTACTGTTTCGACATGCGGAATTGTTTCGAAAATAATTGAGTTTAGTGATTTTCCTTTGCAAGTAAATTTAGCCATTAGTCTTCATTTTCCAAATGATGATTTGCGAAGTAAATATATGAAAATTAATCGTGCTTATCCATTAGCAAGTGTTATTGATGCTGTTAAGTATTATGTTAGTAAAACAAATCGAAAAGTTACTTTTGAATATATTATGTTAAAAGATGTAAATGATCAACTTGAACATGCTGATGAATTGGCAAAACTAGTAAAAGGTATTAATAGTGTTATTAATTTAATTCCATATAATGAAACTGGATTAGGATTATATCGATCAAACGAAGAACAAGTAAAGAAGTTTTATGACCGACTTAAAAAACATCACTTAAATGTGACAATTCGGAAAGAGTTAGGTCATGATATAGATGCTGCGTGTGGTCAATTACGCATAAAAAGAATGAAGGAGTGTCGATGAGAGAGGGAGTAATTATTAAATTAGTCAGTGGTGATTATTCGGTTTTAAGTGATAATGAAATAATTGTTTGTAAAGCAAGAGGAGTATTCCGTCATAAGGAAATTGCTCCACGAGTTGGGGATCGAGTATTATTTGACCCGAATACTCGATACATTTTACAAGTTTTACCACGAAAAAATGAATTATTACGTCCCCCAATTAGTAATGTTGATAAAGTTTTTTTAGTGTTTTCAGTTAAGTTTCCTGATTTAAATTTACATTTACTTGATAGATTATTGTCGATTGTAGAATATAAGGGGATTGAACCAGTAATTATTTTTACAAAGATAGATTTACTTGAAGAAAATGATAAGTTAGAATATCAAAAAGTAAAAGAATATTACCAAAAAATAGGTTATCGAGTATATGAAACAAGTAAATTTAATGAAGTTAACCAGGAAATAATCAATGAGATAAATGGCTCAATTTCGGTCTTGGCTGGCCAAAGTGGTGTTGGTAAAAGCACCTTACTTAATAAAATTGAACCAACCTTTAACTTAAAAACAGCTGAAATTTCATATGCTTTAGGGCGTGGGAAGCATACAACCCGTTATGTGGAATTGTTAAGAGTGGCAGAAGGGTGGATTGCGGATACGCCGGGATTTGGAATTACGGATTTTGAAAAAATGGAACTGACAACATTTGCAAGAACGTTTATTGAATTTTATTATTTAAGTGATGAATGTCGCTTTGGTAGTAAATGTCTTCATATTCATGAACCATCATGTAAAGTAAAAGAAGCTTTACAACAAGGCTTAATTCTTCCAAGCCGTTATGAAAATTACTTATCATTTATTGAAGAAATTAAAGAACTAAATCGTAAGTATTAAGAAAGGGTTTAAACATCTGTTTAAACAAATGGTGATATTATGGCAATTGTTGCACCATCAATCCTATCTGCAAACTTCGCTTATTTACTTCAAGAAGTTCAAGAAGTCTATTCTTATGGAGCCCAATATCTTCATATTGATGTCATGGACGGACATTTTGTTCCTAATATTACTTTGGGACCAACAGTTTTTAAACACCTAAGACCGCATATTCCAATGGTTTTTGATGTCCATTTAATGATAACTAATCCGCAAAAGTATATAAAAGATTTTGTTCAAGCCGGGGCAGATGTCATAACATTTCATTTTGAAGCAGTAAGTAACATTAAAGAAGTAATTGAGTTAATTAAGTCATATAATATTAAAGTTGGGCTTTCAATTAAACCTCATACCGATGTTAGAGTATTAGAACCATATTTAGGTGATTTAGATTTAATTTTGGTTATGAGTGTTGAGCCTGGCTTTGGTGGGCAAAAATTTATGCCAATCGCTTTGGATAAAATTCGCTATTTGAAAACTCGCCAACAAGAATTTAGGTATCTAATAGAAGTTGATGGTGGAATTAATCAAGAAACTGGAAAGATGTGTGTTGAGGCTGGAGCGGATATTTTAGTAGCTGGGAATTATATTTTTACGGCTAAGTCAAGAAAAGAAGCGGTGGAGAGTTTGTTAAGATTATGATTATTAAAATTGTTTGTGCTGGCGAAAACCATTTTTCCAAACTTTATCAACCCGATGAAAATGAGTATATAATTGGCGTTGATGGTGGAATCAAGGTTTTGCGTGATAATAATGTGAAAATTGATTTAGCAGTCGGGGATTTTGATTCTATTGATGAAAGTGAAGTAAAAGCTAGTCAAGTCATATTACTTAATAAAATAAAAGATCAATCTGATTTAGCAGTTGCTTTACAAGCCGCTACTCAAATTGAACATCAAAAAATTATTATTTATAATGCTACCGGCAACCGTTTAGATCACTTTTATAGTGCTATATTGGAATTAGTGCGATATATAAAATATAACATTGAAATTGTTAATTTAGATAATAAAATTTATGTTAAAAAAGGATATTTTGAAATTCCCAAATCAAATTACAAATATGTTTCTTTTTTTGCTTTTGAAGATACTTATATAACCCTAGCGGGATTTAAGTATCCACTTGATAATTACTTTTTAACCAGAAGTGATCCATTATGTTTATCAAATGAAATTGTTAGCAATATAGGAAGAGTATATTCACAAAAACCAATAATTGTTATTGAATCAAAATAACGCATTTTCTAGTCTAAAAGGTCGTATTTGTTCATATATTTTATTAGATAGTGAGGGATTAGAAGATGCGTTTTTATGTAATTAAATTACCGAGATTTTTGTCTTTTATTGTTTCAAAAATAATAAGTTTATTTTCTCGTAAAAAGAAATAAAAAAAAGCATAACTTTTGTTATGCTCTTTTTATGCTCGTTTGACTAAGCCTGATTTTAGGGCTTTTGCAGAGACGTAGACGCGTTTTACTCTGCCTTTTTCGTCAATAATTCTAACTTTTTGTAAATTTGCTTTCCATTTTCTACGTGTAGCGTGTAATGAGTGGGGACGATTGTTACCTGTAACAGTACCCACGCCAGTTATATAGCATCGACGAGCCATTGTTTCCCTCCTAACTACAACTAAAGTCCTCGTATATTATAACACTTTATTTATTTAAAAGCAAGAAAAAGAAATAAATGGTTTACTTTTATAATATGAATTTTGCTTGATTTTATGATTTTCAAACCATCTAGATATCTTAATTTCTTGCAAAATACATTCTAATATGTTATAATTATTCAGTCCATATCAAAATTTGGACTACCTAATATTTTTGATCGAAACTTTTGAAATTAAAAAATAATGGGGGCATAATAATGCAAATGTATAAAATGGATGGACTAGTGTTTAAAACCCTAGTTATTAATGGTGCAGAAAATTTAAAGTTGAATTATCAAAAAATTGATGCATTGAATGTGTTTCCGGTTCCTGATGGTGACACCGGAACAAATATGAAAATGACAATTGAAGCTGGTGTAAATGAAATTAGAGATTTAAAAGAAAAGAATATATATGAAATTTCAAAACGCTTATCACGTGGAATGTTAATGGGGGCTCGAGGAAACTCGGGAGTTATTTTATCACAGTTATTTAGAGGACTGTTTAATGGTTTTCAAGGATATGATGAAGTTGATGCCATTAAACTAGCAAAAGCATTTGAAGCGGGTGTTGAGCAAGCATATAAAGCGGTAATGAAGCCAGTTGAAGGAACTATTTTGACTGTAGCCCGCGAAGCAAGTGAAAAAATGCTTAAAGTTGTTAATTCCAAAATGACTATTCCAGAGTTTTTTGAATTATACTTACAAGAAGTGCAAGCGTCTCTAGAACGTACACCAGAATTATTACCAGTATTAAAAGAATCTAGGGTTGTAGATAGTGGGGGCGCAGGATATTTATGTATAATTGAAGGGATGTATAAGGCATTACAAGGCGAATTAATCTCTATTGAGCCATATAAATCTAACTTACATACAGCAAGTATATTAACAACTGCTAAAGGACAAGAATATGAATTTGGTTATTGTACAGAATTTATTTTACAATTATCAAAAGACCGTGTTCCAGATATCGATGCTTTTAAAGAATCTACAATGCTTGAAAGAATTTCTAATCTAGGAGAGTCAATCGTTGTAGTTAAAGATGATGATTTAGTTAAAGTCCACTTACATACTTTAACACCTGGGCAAGTGTTAACAAGAGCTCAGGAATTTGGCGAATTTTTAACTTTAAAAATTGAAAATATGACAGTCCAACATAGTCAAGTCGTTACTACAAATGGCAATGGTAATGGTCAATCTCAATTTGAACAAGAAACTTATCAACGACCAGAAATTCGTAAAAAATATGCGATTGTAGCTGTGGCAAGTGGACAAGGATTAATTAATACTTTTAAAGAAATGGGCGCTGATTATGTTGTAGAAGGGGGACAAACTATGAATCCTTCTACTCAAGACTTTTTGCGAGCATATCGTATGTTAAATGCGGAACATATTTTAGTATTTCCGAATAATAAAAATATTATTTTAACAGCTCGTCAATCAAGTAAGTTTGTAAAAGATGCCCAAGTTCATGTAATTGAAACAACCACTATCGCGCAAGGATTTGCGGCACTAACTATGTTAGATTTAAATGGTGAACCAGAAGAAGTGATTGCGGATATAAGTAAAGTAATTGATAATGTTGTGACAGGTTTAATTACTTATGCAATTCGTGATACTGATATTGGTGGTTTACAAATTAAAAAAGATGACTATATTGGAATTTTAAATGGAAAAATCGTCACTTCTCGTCGCCGTCGCATTGATTCTGTGAAAGAATTAATTCAGTTAGCTAATGTTGAAGATAAAGAGATTATTACAATTATTCACGGAGAAGGCGTGCCACCTCGCGAAGTTAACGATTTGGTTCGTTTCATCGAGAAAAACTATAGCAATTTAGAAGTCGATGTTATTGAAGGCAACCAAGATGTCTATAGTTATATTCTAGCGATTGAATAGTACATAGGGCTTTTGCCCTTTTTATTTTAAGACGCGGAGGTCTTTACAATGAATGGTTACTCACTAGCACATTTAGATTATATCAATCCACGGACATTAAACATTTTAAAGAAAAATGGGATTGAGACAGTTGGGGATTTGTTGACATATTATCCGCATCGTTATGATGATTATACTATAACGCCCTTTCTTGAAGCTGTACCTGAAGAAACAGTAACAATTCAAGGTTTTGTTCAATCGCGACCTACGGTAACTACTCTTCGTGGTAATTTAAACGTGATGAATTTTTTTGTGGAAGTGGATGGATTTAATGTTCGGGTAGCCATTTTTAATCGGCACTTCTTAAAAAATAAAATTAATTTTAAAGAGTATGTTCGACTAACTGGAAAATTTGATCTTACTAAACGTAATTTTACGGCTTCAGAGATCAGTTTTGATGAATTTTCATCGAATATTCAACCTCGTTATAATATTAAAGGTATTAAAGATGAGAAGTTTCATGAGTTAGTAAGCCAAGTGTATTATGATTTTCGTGATAAAATACAAGAAACGTTACCCGAAGAGTTGTTAGTAAAACATAATTTACTATCATTAGATAAAGCCATTAAATATATTCATCTTCCTGAAAAAATAACTGAAACAAAAAAAGCTCTTCGCCGTCTTAAATATGAAGAACTTTTGACTTATCAAATAAACGTTAAATATATGCTTTATAAACGTAAAAGCGAACCTCAAGGCGTAGCAATTCCCTACGATGAAGTTAAAGTTAAAGAATTTATTGATAATTTAGAATTTACTTTGACACCTGATCAAGAAAAGGCAGTTGAAGAAATTCTTTGTGATATTCGCTCTAATTACAAAATGAACCGTCTATTACAGGGCGAAGTTGGTAGTGGAAAAACCATTGTTGCCGCAATCGCTCTATATGCCGTTGTTAGTGCGAACTATCAGGGCGCAATAATGGTACCAACAGAAGTATTAGCTAATCAACATTATGAAACTTTTTTAAATTATTTTAAAAATTATAATGTTAATATTTCCTTACTAACTTCATCAATATCACAAAAAGAACGTACTCAAATTTTACGTGACCTAGCAAATGGAAAAATAAATATTATTATTGGAACTCATGCGTTATTCCAAAAGGATGTTGTTTTTCATAATTTGGGATTAGTTGTAACTGATGAAGAACATCGTTTTGGAGTTCGTCAACGCGTATCAATTGTTGGAAAAGGGTATTTAATCGATCATTTAAAAATGAGTGCAACGCCTATTCCGCGAACATTAGCATTAAGTTTTTTAGGGGACTCAGATATTTCCATACTAAAAACTTTACCTGGCAATCGTAAAGAAACAATTACTGAGTATATTGAATATCAAAACCGTCATAAAGTTTTTGAGCATATTGCTGAACAGGTAAAACAAGGACGACAAGTTTACATTATTACTCCTATGATTGAAGATTCTGAATCAATGGATTTATCTAATGCTCTAGAAGTATATGAAAATACAAAGAAATATTACCGGGGGATTGCAGAAGTGGGATTGATTCACGGTAGATTAAAAGCTGAAGAAAAACAAGAAATAATGGAAAAATTCGCCCGCAATGAAATCCAAATTTTAGTTGCTACAAGCGTAATCGAAGTTGGAGTTAACGTAGTTAATGCTACAAATATAATCATTCTTGATGCTGACCGCTTTGGGATTGCTCAATTACATCAAATGCGTGGACGAGTTCGTCGGGGCGATTATCAATCATATTGTTTCTTGATTAGTAAAGCAACGCAAGAATCTACCGTAAATCGTTTGAAGTTGGTTGCTGAAATTAGTGATGGATTTGTTTTAGCTGAAGAAGACTTAAAAAATCGTGGCCCTGGTGATTTCTTTGGTGAAAAACAATCCGGAAATGTAATGTTTAAATTGGCTGATTTAGTAGAAGATGCTGAGATTTTTGAAATAGCAAATGAAGATGCTGAAGAAATTATGAATTCTAAAAAATTATTCATATTACCAGAATATCAGTATTTATTCCAACAAGCTGAGGAAAACTATCAAATGAAAAAGGAAATGTTAGAATAAGAAAGGAGATTGAATTGATTTTTCAATTCAGGTAACGACTATGGTTAAATTAGCGATTGATGCTATGGGGGGAGATTTAGCCCCACAAGAAATTGTTAAGGGTTGTAATTTAGCAATTGGTAAACATGAAGATTTGGAATTAATTTTGTTTGGTGATGAAACTCAAATCAATCAATATTTAGTTCCAAATCCACGGGTTACGGTAGTTCATGCGCCGAAAAAAATTGATATGGGTGAAGAAGACCCAATTAAAGAAATACGTAATAACCGCGATACTTCATTAGTAATGGCTTTTCAAGCTGTAAAAGATAAGGAAGCCGATGGAGTAGTTACTGCAGGACCAACTCAAGCAGTAATTGTTGCGGCACATTTAATCATTCGTCGTATTAAGGGCATGAAACGTGTGGCGTTAGCACCTGAACTACCTTTTATTGGTGGAAAAAGCCGTATTTTACTTGATGTCGGGGCAAACTTAGAATTACGCAGTGAGCATATCGTACAATTTGCGCAATTTGCAAGTATTTATTTACGTGAAACTCGCAATATTAAAGAACCATTAGTAGGGCTATTAAATATTGGTACTGAAAAAGGTAAAGGCCGTGAAGTCGATATTGCCGCATATAACCTTCTAAAAGAAGATCCATATATTAATTTTTATGGCAATGTAGAACCAAAAGAATTATTTACCACTCCATGTGATATTTTAGTTACCGATGGTTTCACTGGAAATATGGTTATGAAAACATCCGAAGGAGCTGCAAAAGCTCTTGGACAAACACTAAAAGAAGAAATATCAAAAACGTTATGGGGTAAAATTGGTTATCTGTTTATGCGTAAAAACTTAGCCTCATTTAAAGAACGTCTAAATCCAGACCGAATTGGTGGAGCGAACTTATTTGGGGTTGATGGTATTGTTGTTAAAGCTCACGGTTCGAGCGAAGCTTATGCTTTTTATAATGCGATAATTCAAGCCAAAAAAAGTGTGGAAGGGCAAATTATCGATAAAATGAAAGCAGTTTTAAGCGAAGTGATCAGTGATGAAGAACTTTAAACAAAAATTAGATATAGTTTTTGAAAATCTAGATTTTAAACCCCGTGATATTAATATCTATTTTCAAGCATTCACTCATCCGTCTTACGCTAATGAAGCTAAGGTTAGTAATAATGAACGGTTAGAGTTTTTAGGAGATGCCATTTTAGAGTTTTTAGTTACTAAATTTATTTATCTAAATTTTCCGGACTTATCGGAAGGCGAAATGTCTAAAATGAGAATGAAATTTGTTTGCGAAAAGGCCAATTCTGAATATGCTCTAGATTTAAAACTAAATGAACCATTGTTACTTGGAAAAGGGGAAGAAGAACACGGAGGACGTTTAAAACAATCCGTTTTGGGAAATGTTTTTGAGGCTTTTCTCGGTGCAATCTACCTTGATTTAGGCCTTGAATATGTCCAAAATATCTTAGAAAAAGTGGTTTATCCCCGTATATTAAATCCAGAAAGTGATATTTTTACCGATCATAAAAGTCGCTTACAAGAATATACACAGTCGATTGATAGACGTGGTGTAGAATATATTTTAGAAAAAGAATATGGTCCAAGTCATGATAAAACATTTGTAGTCAGTGTTTTTCATGACGGGATAAAACTTGGAACTGGGATTGGAAAAAGTAAAAAAGAAGCTGAACAACAAGCTGCTAAAGATGCATTATCAAAACTAGCAGTAAATTAATACAATATTTAGGGGGGCGCAAAACTTTGAGTAAATATTATGATTTAATTAAAAGTAATATAATCGAGTTTGATCGATTATTACTTGATAAATATTATCAATTAAATTTAAATGAAGTTGATACCATTTTATTGATTAAATTGCATAATTTAATTAAGCAAGGCAATAAATTTCCATCTTCGAGCCTACTTGCCTCCCAAATGTATATTACGGAAGACCAAGTTGGCGAGAGAATTGTTGACTTAGTTAATCGTGGTTTTATTGATATGTTGTTATCAAGCGTTGATTCAAAGGAACATTATTGTCTTGATGCCACTTATCGTCGTTTGGGGTTACTTTTAGAAGATGAGGAACGAAAAGCAACTGATAAAAAACATGATTTAGAAATCAAAAAGATTGTTAATTTATTAGAAACTGAATGGAAAAAACTTTTATCATCATTAGAACTTGAAATAGTTGCGCGTTGGGTTACGGAAAAGAACTATACTTTTGATAACGTCAAAGAAGCAGTGTTACGCGGTCTAAAACAAAAACAAACAAATATTAAATATGTTGATCGAATTTTAACAACAATGCATCAAGATGTTGAAGAAGTACAAAAAGATCCAAACAAACCAAACATCAAAGAATTATTTGAAGAGGTATACTTTGGAGCCAAAAGAAATTTATAGTAAATTAGAAGAACTTTATCCTAAAGCTTATACCGAATTACAATATCGTAATATATTTGAATTAGTGATTGCAGTGGTATTGTCAGCCCAAACGACTGACGTTGCTGTAAATAAAGTTACTCCTAAATTATTTAGTAAATATCCGACCCCCTTTGCATTAAGTCAAGCCGATGTTAAAGATGTTGAAGAGATAATAAGTTCAATCGGATTATATAAAACAAAAGCTAAGAATATTATCAATTTAGCTAAAGTATTAGTATCTAATTATAATGGGAATGTTCCCAATGTCTTTGAAGAGTTAATTAAATTACCTGGTGTTGGGCGAAAGTCAGCTAATGTCATTCTAAGTGAAGGTTTTAATATTCCAAGGATTGCGGTGGATACACATGTTTTACGTGTATCAAATCGTTTAGGATTTGCTGATTCGCAAAATCCAGTGATTGTAGAAAAAGAGTTAATGGAAAAATTTTTGCCATCCCAATGGCATCAACTTCATTTAAGGTTAATTTTATTTGGAAGATATTTTTGTAAGTCAAAACCTAAGAAATGTCACGAATGTCCGTTTCAATCTATTTGTCGGTATTTAAAACATGAAGTAAAATAATAGACTAAAAAATTAAGGATATAATTAAAGGGGCTACTTATAAATTTAAATAGTCCTTTATATTTATCCTGTTTTAGAAAAACTTTTTTTGACAAAAACCCCCTTATGCCATATGTACTATTTAGCATAAGGGGGTTTTATTATGAAAGTTAAATTATTTGATGAAAGTCATGAACAAGATTTAGAAGAAAAGGTTAATGATTTTTTAAAAAATATTAGTGATGAGAAAATTTTGGATATTAAATATCAGGTAAGTATAATGTATGACTATAAATCACAAATCTATTGCTACTCTGCAATGATCATTTATCGTGATTAACTTCTTTTAATTGACCTAAAAAATACTCTTTGTTTGGAGTTACAGTGACAGATTTTTGATTAGTGTAGATTACAAAAGAACCTGGCATACCTTTAACTTTTTTTACGTATTTAACTAAAGTATAATCAACGGTTGTTTTCGAATGGTAATTCGAATAATATGCAGCTAGTTGTGCCGCAAGCCCTATTAATTCATCAGTTAGATTATTTGTTCTAACAATTACGTGACTTCCTGGGGCATCTTTAACATGGAAAAAGTAATCATTTTTATTGGCTAAGGTATGGGTTAAATAATTGTTTTGAATATTATTTTTACCAACAAAAATTAAATTACCTGTTGCGTCAGTAAAAGTTAGATAATTAGGACGTACTTTTGTTTTTTTCTTAGGAGATTGCTCTTTTAAACCTAATTCTAAGGCGATTTCCTCTAAATCAACTTCAGTAGCAAGTTGAATTTGCTCTTGTAAAGTTTGTAAATATTGTAAGTGTTGAAATGATTTTTTTATTTCTTCTGTTAAAATTGAAATTGTTCGTTGGGCTTTTTTGTATTTATTAAAATATGCTTCTAAATTTTGCGAAGGGGATAATTTGGGATCAAGTTTTAACTCTATCAAATTATTCCCTTCATAATAATCTTCTACAATCACCATATTATCTCCTTTGTTTACTTTATGAAGATTACTGGCTAGAAGATTTCCTAACTTTTCATATATTAAGTTATCTTTGGCTTGACTAAGTTCTATTTCTTGCTTAGATATTTTAGAAGTTGTTTTTTTAATTTCATGATTAATATAATTAACTAATTTTCGATTTGCTTCTTTTTGTAAGAAAATTTCTGATATTTCTGTATAATAGTAATCTAATAAACTTGAAATACTTTTAAAATATTGTTTTTCACCCGATAATGTTTGTAAGTCAGTCCAATAAAAGTTATATTTATCATTTAATTTAATCAAAGTTGGTTTTACTGGTCTATATAAAACTTGATGAAGGCTTTTTATATGTTTTATTTCATTTTTTATAATATTACTTAAACCTTCAAAATTATCAATAGTGGTTGTATCAGTAGTAACCGTATAGGGATTTAATTTATCAGTTGTAGGAAACTGATAAGTTACTTTTGGAACTAACAATCGCATACTATCAAGAGGGGTTTTACGTAAACAGTCGATAATTATCATATCTTCATTAGTCAAAATTAAATTTGCGTGTCGACCTAATAATTCAAAAATTAAAAACTTAACGGATTGATATCCAAGTTCATCAGCTTGCAATACTTTAATAATGATAATTCGGTCATTATTATATTGGTTAATTGAATCAATTATTCCGTGTTCAAAATGTTTACGCAAGACCATACAAAAATTGGTTGGTTCACTTAAAGTATTAATTGTCTTCGTCGTTAAACGAAGATGTGGATATGTTAAATTTAATGAGCCTACTAAAGTTAATTTATTTGATAAATAAAATAAAAACTCACGTTCATTTATATCATAAATTTTATTAATTCGTTTTTTTTCGATAATTTTTAATTCGTTAACAAGATTATGAATAAAAACACCATCAATACTCATATGTTTCACCTTCTTAGATAATTTTATCATAATTTAACTTGATTTAAAACAATTAAATTTTCTTGATTTTTAATAAGATTATAGTATAATAATATTTAGATATTATTTTGAGGTGAAATCATGAAGTTAGACGATCGTGGACTGTTAGTAGTAATATCTGGTCCATCAGGGGTTGGGAAAGGGACAGTGCGAAGTGCACTATTTAATATGACAGGACATGATCTAGTATATTCTGTCTCAATGACTACTAGAGCGCCACGAGAGGGGGAAGTTGACGGGGTTGATTATTATTTTGTCACCCGTGAAGAATTTGAACAACGTATTCGTGAAAATAAATTTTTGGAGTATGCGGAGTTTGTGGGGAATTATTATGGAACCCCGTTAGATAAAGTAGAAGAACAACTTGCATTAGGAAAAGAAGTTGTTTTGGAAATTGAAGTACAAGGTGCTTTACAAGTCCGCGAAAAAATGAAAGATGCGTTATTTATTTTTATAGCCCCACCATCTATTGAAGATTTATATCAGCGATTGATTAATCGTGGGACTGAACCAATCGAGACAATTAATGAACGAATTGCGAAAGCAAAACGAGAAATTAAACTTGCTTATTTATATGATTATATCGTCGTTAACGATGATGTGGATAATGCTGCTGACAAAATCTTAGCAATTATCCGTGCGACACATGCTAAAACTGAGCGCACTATCCATAATTATAATAAACTTATGGGGGTGAAAGATAATGGACTATAAAGACGGTTTACGTTATCCTTCAATCGATCAATTAGTTGAAAAAACTGGTTCCAAATATAAATTAGTAATCGCCGCCGCAAAACGTGCCCGTGAAATTAAAGATAATGGAAGATCTTTTATAAAAAAACCTCATAGCAAAAAATGTATCGGACAAGCTTTAGAAGAAATTTACGAAGGTAAAATTATTGTAAAATAAAATTAGTTAGACGGTTGGTCTAACTTTTTTTATTTATATACTATTAATTTTAGTCATTTTATGCTAATATAAAAAAAAAGGAGGCATCGATATGATTGCGAAAGTAATTGTAGATGTTAAGCATGAAAATGTAGATAATGCCTTTGATTATAAAATTCCTGAGGAGTTTTGTGATATTATTCGGGTTGGAAGTAGGGTATTTGTAGAATTTGGCCTCCGAAAAGTTTTAGGTTATGTAATTGAAATAGTCCACCAAACTGAATATAGCGGAACATTAAAACCGATTCTAGAAATATTAGACTTTGATCAAAATTTAAATGAAGAACAGGTGAAGATTGCGGAATATATCTATAGTACAACGAATGCTTTTTATAGTAGCTGTCTTGAAATAATGTTGCCATCATTTTTACGAGGTGATTATCGTAAATATTTACTTGTTCATGACTTTAAAAAGTTAGATCCGGAACTAGCATTAGTTATTGGCCAAAGAAAGAAAGTTGCAATAGGTCCAGAGTTAATTAAATTATGGTCAAAAGTAAAAATCGCCCTTAAAGAAGGATCATTAGAAGTTGATTATGGATATCAAACCTATGGTAAAAAACGATATACAAAGTTTTATGTGCTAGCAAAAGACTATTATTCATTAGACATTACTTCATTGTCTTTAGTTCGTAAAGAAATAATTAATTATATTCATCTAAAAGAAAAAGCAACTTTAGAAGAAATCGTAAGTAATGTAGGGTGTAGTCAATATTTAGTAAATGATTTAGTTAAAAAATCTTATTTGAAAATAGTCGAAGAAAAAGTAATCGATGAAATTGAAAAGAAAGACATTCCGAAACGTAATACTAATTATAATTTTGCTCAACAAGAGTTAATTAATAAATATCAAAGTTTAGACAAAAAACCATTTTTATTATATACAAATGATGAGCATTTTCAGATGAATTTTTTAATTGATGCGATGATCGATGTCATCAATCAAAATAAGCAAGTTTTATTATTAGCACCAACGATTGTATATGCTAATGAAGTTAGTCTAATTATTCGTAATAAACTTCCTCAAATTCGGTTGGCCACATTAACAAGTAATATTAAACCAAGTGAATATTATGAACAATATTTAAATATTATTGCTGGAAATATTGATGTTGTCGTTGCTACAAAAGTCGGAGTATTTACTCCACTGACTAAACTTGGCTTAGTCATTTTACTTGATGAAGCTAATCAAAACTATATTAATGAACAAAATCCACGTTTTTCATGTCGTGATATTGTTTTATTTAGAGCTAAATATCATCAAGCTAAAGTAATTCTAACTTCTCTTCCGCCAAGTATTAATTCTTATTATCAAGTATATTTAAGTAAGTATTATTTGTTAAGATATATTGTTAATCGTCCAAGTGAAGTTCATATTATAAATATGAAGGAAGAAATCCTTAATCATGGAACAAATATTCTTTCAAAGTCATTAATCGATGCTATTAAAGAAACTTTAAGTCAAAAACGCCAAGTTTTACTATTATTAAATCGTATTGCCCATAGCACTTTAATTCGCTGTGAAAACTGTCAAGAAGTTGAAAAATGCCCTAATTGTAAAATTTCCTTGAGTTATTATCAACGTAATAATGTTTATCGCTGTAATTACTGTAACTATTCCATACCTGCTACTGGCATTTGTAGTTCTTGTAAATCAAGAAGTCTAATTTTACACGGCTTTGGCCTTGAACAAATACAATCTTTAATTCATCAAAACTTCCCAAATGCCAAAGTATTAATGGTGGATGCGGAAAAAATAAATCAGGATTTTTCAGAAGTTTTAATTAATATTGAGGAAGGAAATGTTGATATTATCTTAGGAACACATATTATGATTGATTCCTTTAAAAATAGTCAAATTGAATTAGTTGGAATAATTGACCCTGATCGAATGTTACATTATGATCATTTCAGGGCTAAGGAATTAGTCTTTATGGAAATATACAAATGTATTAATCGTAAAAATACCAAAGTATACATTCAAACATATCATCCTCAAGACAATGTCTTTAGTTATGCAATTAATAATAGTTTCGAAGCATTCTATGAAGATGAAATTAAGAAACGTCAATTGCTACTTTATGAGCCATTTATTGAAATAAATAGATTATTAATTTGTGGTGAATTTAAAGCAATGTATCACTTTGCAAATTACTTTAAAAAAGTATTTTCAAAAATTGTTAAAGGAACAAAAGACGTCTTAGGACCGGTATATTTACCAAAATATAGTGGGGTTCAATTGATAATTAAGCATGAAGATTATGATAATGTTATTAGAGTAGTTCGAAGTGTAAGTGAAAAATTTAAGGACCAACAATTAAATATTATTTTCGAACAATACCCCAACAGTTTTAGCTAGGAGTGAAATAAATGAAAGTAATTTTTATGGGGACACCGGAGTTTGCGGTACCGATTTTAGAAAAGATTTTGACCAAACATGAAGTTGTGTTAGTTGTTACGCAGCCTGATAGTGTTGTTGGAAGGAAGAAAGAAATAAAATATTCACCAGTAAAAGAAGTAGCCTTAAAACATAATATAAAAGTCTTTCAACCAATAAATATTCGCAAAGAAGAAGATTTTATTTTACAAAAAGAGGCTGATATTATTATCACAGCTGCATACGGTCAAATAATTGGTAAAAGGTTATTAAATCATTTTAGATACAAAAGTATAAATATTCACGGCTCATTATTACCAAAATACCGTGGTGGAGCTCCCATTCAGAGAGCTTTAATTAATGGTGATTTAGAAACTGGAATTACGATTATGTATATGGCAGAAAAAATGGATGCTGGGGACATCTTACGACAAACCAAAATACCAATTTTAGAAAGTGATAACCAAGAAACTTTATTTAAAAAATTATCTTTACTAGCTAGTGAAATGATTCTACCATTTTTAGATGACCTTGAAAATGGGTTAATTACTCCGATTAAACAAGATGAATCCCAAGTATCATATGCATATAATTTAACTAAAGAAGATGAAAAGATTGACTTTAATAAACCAAGTCGAATGGTATTTAATCAAATTCGAGGTCTAAATCCTAATCCAGGGGCATATACTCTAATAGACGGACAAGTTCTAAAAATTTATGATAGTAAAGTAACTGACCATTCTCATAGCCACCAGCCAGGAACTATTATAGCAATTGAAAAAGATTGTTTTGTGGTGGCGTGTGGAAATGGGACATCCCTAGCAATTTTAGAAGTACAACTTGCGGGAAGAAATAAAGTAAATGCGAATCAGTTCATTAACGGTGCAGGCCGAAATTTAATAAAAATAGGAAAAATCATAGGAGGGTAGTATGAAAAAACCAAAAATATATTTTTCACGTGAAGAAATGTTTCACTTAAATCGCGATCGTTTACTTGAAAGAGGAGTTACTATTAGGGATATTGCGGAAATTGCATTTAATCAACAATCACGTTATAACAAAGATATTAATATGAGTTTATGTATTGAAAGTGTTGAAAAAGTCTTAACATACCGTGATATTTTCCATATGGTACAACTTGCAATTGAAATCGACCGACTTACAGAAGAGGGATTATTCCGTTCACCAATTCAAGATATTATGAAAGCTGACTTAGGAATGTTTGGTATCGATGAACTATTTGGTCTTGATATTGCATCGTATTACGGTGTTATTGGACAGACTAACTTTGGTGACATTGATGTTAATAAACCAGGAATCATTCGTAAATTAAACTCTGAAGGAAAAGAAGCAAATCGTTGCCATACTTTCTTAGACGATGTTGTTGGAGCCTTAGCCGCCGCCGCTTCTACAAGAGTTGCTCAAATTAACAGTGAAAACGAAGCTGCCAAAGATCCAAATATTGTTCAATTACCTTTAGACATTTAATTTAGTTATGACAAATATCATAATAAGGTATTTTGGGGATTACCAAAATACCTTATTGTTATAAAATAATATTATTAAGTTTCATTTGCTCTATATATCAAATCTATATTTATCAAAATTAAAAAGTTGTAAACTAAAGATAAAGATGAAATATAATAATATATAGAAACATATCATAATTTCTTGTTGACAAAGTTTACTTTTATTGATAGTATAAAATTGAAAATAAATGCATATCTTTATATTAAAATTTTAATTTTTAATCATTTCTATTTGGGTAAAGATAATTGGTTAGAGGAAGGATAAGTATGAAAAGAAGTTTATTTTTTTATTTCTATTAGTAAGTCTTTTAGTCGGATTATTTGGATGTGAACCTAAAAGTAATGATGAGATAATTAATAATGAAAATGAACAACAAGAACAACAAAACGAAGAAGAAAATGATAGTCTAGAATTAGATGAGCAAACTCTAAACCAAATTAGACAAGACTATATAGCATATTTTCAATCAAAAGGTGAAAAAATAACACGTATTGATGATTATTATGTTTTATATGGAATCTTTGATGATATTGTCGTAATTAGATTAGGATCAAGTGGCTGGAGTGCAATTGGCAAAGTCACTCTTGGAGAATATTAATTGATTTTTCCAGACTTAACTATTCCGATTGTTTGGAAACAAGGAGAAATTTATGAATTAGTAGAAGCTTATGAATCGGGAATTTTAACCCATGAGCATTTAGAGAAGTTATATAATAATGTTAAAAATTTACATCATTATTTGTATAATAATAGAAATCGAAAATAGAATTTAAATTATTTAAAACTTGCTTTGATGGTAATCAGGGCAAGTTTTTTTATTTTATTTTGAAACATTAACAGTATTATTAAACAAAATAATTAGTTTTTTAATTTTAGGAAAATAGGCAATATGTCGACACTAAAAAAATAGAGTCGAATATAATGCTAGTAGAATTAAAATAACTAAGAAGGAGTACTAGGAATGTCAAAAGTCTTAGAATTTAAAAATGTGTCAATGCATTTTTGTGACCAAAAAGGAGAATTTGAAGTTTTAAAAGATATTAGTTTTTCAGTAGATGAAGGGGAAATTGTGGCGATATTGGGGCCTTCTGGAAGCGGAAAGACTACGATTTTAAATTTAATCGCAGGTTTGATTACTCCAACAGATGGTGAAATTATTACATATGGGTCCATTGGATATATGTTTCAACGTGACCATTTATTCGAATGGAAAAATATTTATGACAATGTCTTATTAGGATTAGTATTACAAAAAAATGTTAATAAAGAGACGATTGCTGAAGTTGAAAGAATGTTAAAAATATATGGATTGTGGGATTTTAGAAATCACTATCCTTCACAATTATCTGGTGGTATGCGACAACGAGTTGCATTGATTAGAACGCTCGCAATTACTCCAAAAATATTATTATTAGATGAACCTTTTGCTTCGCTTGATTATCAAACTAAAATTATAGTCATTGAAGATGTTTATAAAATCATCAAACAAGAAAAGAAATCAACTATATTAGTGACACATGACATAGCAGAAGCAATATCAATTGCGGATAGGATAATAGTTCTAACCAAAAGACCGGCCCAAATAAAATCTATTCACCCTATCAAACTTTCTACTTCACACGAGCAAAGTCCGTTAAAGAACCGTAAAGCAGTGGAATTTAAAGATTATTTTGATGTTATTTGGAGGGAGTTAAATGATGAACAAAAAGAGTTGCGATGAGGTTTATAAAATTCAAAAGAAAGAGAAAATCAAATTAGGCATTATCCAAGCTAGTATTTTAATAATTCTATTTGCTTTATGGGAAGTTTTAGCACATTTTGAAATTTTAGACCAATTCTTATTTAGTAGACCGAGCGCAATATTTAAGTTATTTAAAGAATATTTACTAAATAATGAGTTATTTCCTCATATCTTTATTTCTGTCTATGAAACAGTTTTGGGAATAGTGATTGGAACAGTAGGGGGAGTTTTAATTGCATCCATATTGTGGTGGAGTGAAAAACTAGCTAAAATTTTAGACCCTTTTTTTATTGTCCTAAATGCTCTTCCTAAAACCGCACTTGCGCCAATTATGATTATTTGGGCTGGAACCGGCATTTCGGGTATTGTTGTTGTTGCAATCTCTATTTTACTATTAGTAACCATCATATCTACATACAATCATTTCACAAATATTGAAGAAGAAAAAGTAAAAATGATGAAAAGTTTTAAAGCAACCAAATTCCAAATCTTTACTAAATATGTTTTACCAAGCAATATAGGCAATTTATTAAATGTCATAAAAATAAATATCGGAATGGCCTGGGTTGGAGTAATAGTTGGTGAATTTTTGGTTTCACAAAAAGGCATTGGCCATTTGTTAATGTATGGTGGCCAAATATTCCGTTTTGATATGGTTATGATGTGGGTTATTGTCTTAGCTTTATGTGCATTAATAATGTATGGTATCGTTAATTTAATTGAAAAATTTGTAATTAAAGGGAGGATTAAAGAAAAGTGAAAATACTTAAAAAACTTTTTATAATGTTATTAATTGTTAAGTTTTTATTTATTTTAACAGGGTGTAAAAAAGACCGATATAGTATCGTTCTAAGTGAGGTAACACATTCTGTTTTTTATGCTCCACAGTATGTTGCCTTAGCAAAAGGTTATTTTGAAGAAGAAGGATTGAAAATCACTTTAATAAACTCTAATGGTGCCGATAAAGTAATGTCCGCATTACTAAGTAAAAAGGCCGACATTGGTTTAATGGGGCCAGAAGCATCAATTTATGTTTATAACCAAGGACGAAAAAATTATGTAATTAATTTCATTCAATTGACACAGCGCGATGGAAGTTTCTTAGTTGGTAGAGAAAAAATTGAAAACTTTACTTTTGATATGTTAAAAGGAAAATCTATCCTTGGTGGTCGCAAAGGTGGAGTACCAGTAATGACGTTACAATATGTTTTACGTCAAAAAGGGCTAGATGCTGTTTTAGATGATCCAACTAAAGAAGTAAATATTCGGACCGATGTCCAATATGGAGTACTAGCAGGAGCGTTTGTTAGCGGCGAAGGGGATTTTGTAACTTTATTTGAACCAGGAGCTACCAACCTTGAAAAAGAAGGAAAAGGATATGTTTTAGCAAGTATCGGGGCTGAATCAGGAAATATTCCTTATACAGCTTATAGCGCTACAAAAAGCTATATTGAAAAAAACCCTGATATTATTCAAAAATTTACTAATGCCATTTATAAAGGACAAAAATGGGTTCAAGAACATTCTGCAAGAGAGATTGCGGAATTGATACATCCATATTTCAAAGAAACACCAATCGAAGATTTAACAATTGTTATGCAACGCTATAAAGATATCGATGCTTGGTGTCCAACTCCATTCTTTGCTAAAGAAGGCTTAGAACGATTAATGGATATTATGGAACAAGCAGGTGAATTAACTAAACGCGCACCATTTGAAAAAATAGTTGATAATTCATTTGCTAATAAAGCTATGCAAAATTAGTTTTTAACTCGCCTCTAAAATATATAGAGGTGAGTTTTTCATTTATATACAATTTTTTTGTAATTAAAAAAATTATGTATTTATGTATTAATAGTTAAAAAAATTACTAGATAATTTCTTGAAAAAATATATAAAAAATGGTAATATATATTGTGTTTTATTCCTTAATGGAGGTTATATTATGGGTAGAAAGTGGAATAACATTAAGTATCAAAAAGCTGCAAACGACAAACAACGCAGTAAAATATATTCAAAATTTGGTATTGAAATTTACGCCGCCGCAAAATCCGAACCAGATCCAGAAATCAATCGTAATTTAAAAATGGTTATTGAAAAAGCCAAAACTTATAATGTTCCACGGGAAATCATTGAACGAGCAATTGAAAAAGCCAAAGGTTTTGGTGGTGAAGATTACTCTTTCCATCGTTATGAAGGTTATGGACCAGGAGGAAGTGCTATTATTGTCGATTGCTTAACAAATAATGTTAATCGGACAGTCTCTGAAGTTCGTTCAACTTTTAGTAAACATGGAGGAACATTAGGAGTTAGCGGTTCAGTTACATTCATGTTTGATAACACTGCCATTGTTAGCGCGAAAGGTATAACTGAAGATGCTGTTTTAGAAGCTTTAATTAATTTTGATTGTGAAGTTAGTGAAATTGAAAATGAAGATGGTGAAGTTACAACCTACGGAGCAATGGAAGATTTTCAAAAAATTCGTTCGGCTTATCAATCTCTTGGCGTAAATGAATTTACAACTTCTGAAATTGTAATGTTGCCAAAAAATTATATTCAATTAGAAGGCGAAGCCAAAGATAAATTTTTAAGACTAATCGATGCATTAGAAGATTTAGAAGATGTTCAAAATGTCTTTCATAATGTAATGCTAGACTAATGAGTAAGAAGACAAAGTCTTTTTACTCATTTTTTTTATTTTTAGTAATATATTTTAATAGATAGAGGTGAATAAATGAAGAAATTGGTAATTGTTGGATTATTGTTTTTGATTTTGTTTTTTAATTTATATATTAGCCCAGTAAAAGCTGATTCAACTTTAGAATTAACAAAAGATGCTAAATCCGCAATCCTTATCGAACCAACAACAATGACTGTTATTTATGAGAAAAATGCCAAAGAAGCACTTTCTCCAGCTAGCATGACCAAAATAATGACCTTAATTTTAATTATGGAAAGTTTGGAAAAAGGACAAATTACCTTAGATGAAAAAGTTCAAGCTAGTATGAGGGCTCGAAAAATTACAGGAAGTAAAATTTATTTAGAATATCAAGAAGAAATGTCAGTTGATGATTTATTAAAAGGGATTGCAATTGGATCAGGTAATGATGCGGCTATTGCGATGGCTGAAAAAATCGGTGGATCAGAAGAAAATTTTGTTAATATGATGAATCAAAAAGCCAAAGAACTTGGAGCAGTTAATACTAATTTTAAAAATTGTCATGGGCTTGATGAGGAAGGTCATTATTCTTGTGCTTATGATATTGCGTTATTTGGAGCGTATTTAGTTAATACTTTTGGAGAAAAGATTTTACGTTATACAAGTGTTTATGAAGATTATTTACGAAAAGAAACCCCTAAACCATTTTGGTTAGTTAATACTAATAAATTAGTGAGGTTTGTAGAAGGGGTGGATGGATTAAAGTCGGGATGGACGGATATTGCGGGATATTGTCTTTGTGCGACAATTCATCGCGGAAATATTCGTTTCATTTCCGTTGTTATGGGCTGTTCAACAAATAACGCCCGAAATCAAGAAACAATGCAAATGTTAAACTATGGTTTAAGTAATTTTGAATTAATTAATATTTTCAAAAAAAATCAACTACTAAGAAAATATAAAGACATTACATTAGGTAATATTGAATATAATATTGTTCCTAGCAAAGATATCAATGTTTTAGTTCGAAAAGGTGCCCCAAAGAAAGATGTTCGCTATGATATGACTATTGATTATCAAAAAATAAAACAATTAGAAAACAAAAATATCGGAACGTTAAAAGTCTATTATGATAATAAATTAATTAGTACTGTTAGTTTGGATATTGTCGAAGAGGTGAAGAAAGCTAGTTTTATTGATGTTTGTTTTACAGTCTTTAAAGAAGTCTTTTTAGTTTCAAAATAAAAAAAAATTATACTAAAAAGACGGTCAAACTACTTGATTTTACATATATTTACATGAAATTAGCCCTTTTAGTAGTGAAATAAAAGGGCTTTTTTGTCGTATCAATTATATCAAAAAGTTTTTATAGTAAAATCAATGTATGTGATGAATTAGGAGGGAGAGAATGACATTAAATGTTCAAATGTTTATCAAAAAGTATATTTTATATTGTCGACTTGATGGTGAACTTGATCAACATACGGTTGAATCTTTAAGAATTCGGGTAACAGAATTAATTGACAAATATTCAATTCAATATTTAGTGTTAAACTTTAAAAACTTAACCTTTATGGATTCAAGTGGAGTTGGATTTATTATAGGAAGATTTAACCGATTAAAACAAAAGAAAGGTCAAATTATTTTATGCTCTTTAAATGATAATATAAAAAGAATTGTTTATTTATCAGGATTAAATAAAATATGCATAATTAAAAATACGGAAGAAGAAGTAAATAACTATTTGGGGGTTGCTTAATGAAAAATTATTTCAAATTAACTTTTTTAGGAATTTTACCGAATGTTACCTTTGCTCGAGGGTGCGTGGTAAGTTTTTTAATGGATTTAGATTTGAATTTAACATATGTTAATGAAATAAAAACCATTGTTTCGGAAGCGGTCACGAATGCTGTAGTACATGGTTATGAGAATAGAGAACCGGGAGATGTAATTTTAGAAGTATATTTAGAAGATGATGTAATGAAGATTGTTGTTGAAGATTTTGGGGTTGGTATTGAGGATGTTCAAAAAGCGCGTGAACCACTTTTTACAACGAAATTACAAGAAGATCGAGCTGGATTGGGATTTACAATTATGGACATTTTTAGCGACGAATTAGATGTTGAATCAACTGTAGGCAAAGGAACAAAAGTTTTAATTACTAAATTTCTGAAATTTAATAAACGGGATGAGTAATGGGAAATGATTTATTTAACAAACATATCAATTTAGTCTATAAAATTGCTCATCGGATGAATTATGGGTATATTGATTTAGATGACTTAATTCAAGTTGGTTTGATGGCTTTATATGAAGCGAGTATCAAATATAATCCATCTTATAACACTAAGTTTTCTACATTTGCTTCAATTTACATCATAAGTGCGATTAAAAAAGAACTTCGCCAAAATAAACCAATTAGTTTAAATAAAGAAATAATTAAGCTATCTAAACAATTAAAACAACTTGATAGCAACCTATCGGTTGAGGAACTTGCCAAAAAACTTAATACTTCAAAAGAAAATATAATTTTAGCCCTTACCTATGGAAATGAGGTTATCTCACTAAATCAAATAACCCAAACGGATCAATTAATTGACTTAATTCCGGATAAAACTATAAAAAGTATAAGTCATGATGACTTAGAAATAATATTTTCACAACTTGATGAGATAAGTAAGAAAATAATTTATTATAAATACTATTGTGGTTATACCCAACAACAATTAGCTAAACTATTATCGACTTCACAAAGTCAAGTTTCTCGTTTAGAAAAAAAAGCCTTGCAAAAAATTAAACAATTAAAATATTAATAATCTTTTAGTAAACGACGATGAGTCGTTTCTTTTTATTTTTATGCAATATTTTTTAGAATAATTTACCTAATTTGAATAAATAATAACAACAAGGAAGTGAAATGATATGAATCAAAAGATATCTAAAGTAATGCAAGAAACTAAGCCAAAAAAACCAATTTTAAAAAATGCCTTGAGGGCTTTTTTAGTTGGTGGATTAATTTGTTTATTTGGCCAAGTTCTTATTTTTTTATTTCAAAAAGGATTTAATTTTTCTAAAGAAGAAGCTTCTAATATTACAGTTGGATTGTTAGTCTTAATAGCCTGTTTATTAACCGGTTTTGGAGTATATGATCGAATTGGACAGTTTGCTGGAGCGGGAACGATTGTTCCGATTACCGGGTTTGCTAATTCTATGGCTAGTTCAGCCCTAGAATCTAAATCAGAAGGAATTATTGTGGGAATTATTATGAATATGTTTAAACTAGCAGGAAGCGTAATTGTTGTTGGAGTTCTAAGTGCCTATATTTTAGGGCTAATTAGATATTTATGGGGATTGATAGTATGAAAAAAGTTGGTAGACAAAGTGTGATTTTTGATAATGTATATGTTAAATCCCGTGCGGTTTATGTTGGGCCAAAAGAATACGCTGGTCCTTTGGGAAAATATTTTGATGGGTATTTTCAAGATTTATATTGTGACTCAAAAACTTGGGAAAAAGCTGAAATGAATTTGTACAAATGTGCTTTAGAAAAAGCTATTGAGAAAGCGGGTTTAGTGGAAACGGAAGTTGATTATATTATTGGTGGTGATTTAAATAATCAAATTATTATTGGAAGTTATGTTGCTAGAAACTATAACATTCCAATGCTAGGCGTTTTTAGTGCGTGTGCAACTAGTATGCAAGGAATTATTTTAGGTGGAATGATTGTTGATGGAGGATTTGGAAAAAATTGTTTGTGTATGACATCAAGTCATAATGCGACAGCCGAGAAACAATTTCGTTATCCGACCGAATATGGCGGAAAAAAACCGGAAACTGCTACTTTAACTGTCACAGCTTCAGGAGCAATTCTCCTTACTAGTGAACCAACATCTATTCAAATCACTAGAGCAACTGTTGGAAAAGTTTTTGATCCAGAGTATGATGATCCGCTTGATTTAGGTCGTGCCATGGCCCCTTCCGCATACCTCACTATCAAACAACATTTCCAAGATTTCGATACAACAATGGATGAGTATGACTTAATTATTACTGGGGATTTATCTTATTATGGTCGAGAAATGTTAATATCAATGTTTAAAGATGATGGAATTGACATTAGTAAAAAACATTATGACTGTGGATTATTAATTTATGACCGTGAAAGTCAAGATGTTCATGCGGGAGGTAGTGGTTGTGCATGTTGTGCAGCTGTTACCTATAGTTATTTATTAAAGTTATTAGAAGAGGGGCGATATAATAAAATATTAGTTGTTGCGACTGGGGCATTACATAATCCTATTATTTCAGCTCAAAATGAAACTATTCCGGGTATATCACATGCAGTTGTTTTTGAAAGGAGGAAGTAAATAGTGATTTTTGTTATGGCCTTTTTAGTAGGTGGATTAATATGTATGATTGGGCAATTAATTTTAGATATCTTTAAATTATTACCGATTCATTTAACTTCTTTATTCGTTTTCTTAGGAGCTTTATTGGATAGTTTTCATTTATATGATAGATTGATTGAAGTTGCTGGAGCAGGTGCAACTATTCCAATCACTTCTTTTGGACATGCTTTAACTCATGCTGCTTTACAAAAAGCAAGTGAGAGTGGTGTAATTGGACTTGCAAGCGGTATTTTTAGTTTAACGGCGGTTGGAATTACTGCGGCTATTATTTTCTCATTTTTCACAGCATTAATTTTTAAACCACGGGGATAAAATGGAATATCTAACTAAGGATGTTAAATATAATATTGATAAAATTGATACTTTAATAGGTGTAAATATTTCTTTTGATATTGGGCGTCGAGAATTAGTCATTTTAGATAAACAAATATACTTATACTATTTAAGTTCCTTAATTGATAGTCAAGCATTGACTTTAATAATTACTAATTTATTAAAGTTAAATGACGAGCCAAATAAAAATGATGATTATTTTGAGTTGATCGTTAATAATATTGCGTATGAGAATATAAAATATCAAACAAATTTGCAAAATATATGTGAAGACATATTAAATGGTTTAGTGGTGGTGATTGTAGAAGGGGAAGAGAGGGCCATCAGTGTTGAACTTCGCAAATATCCAACTCGCTCTATTAGTGAACCGGATATGGAAAAAGTTATTCGAGGGCCACATGATGGTTTTACCGAAAACTTAAGTGTAAATATAGCATTATTACGTCGGAGAATAAAAGATATTAGGCTCCGTAACATTATATATCCCGTTGGAACAAAATCCAAAACAAATTGTTGTATAAGTTATTTAGAAGGAGTTTGTGATCCTTCATTAATAAGAATGGTTTGCGACCGACTTAAACAAATTAATACCTTACATTTAATACTGACTGATAAAGCTTTAGAAGAAATGTTATTAAAACAAAAATTTAATCCTTATCCGTTAGTACGTTATACTGAACGTGCTGATACTGTCGCTGTTCATCTTTATCAAGGGATGATAGCAATTTTCGTAGATACATCACCAAGTGTTATTTTAGCTCCGGCTACCCTTTTTGACCATCTCCAACATTTTGAAGAATATCGTCAAACACCTTTAGCCGGAACTTATTTGCGATTTTTACGATTTGGTGGGGTATTATTAAGTGTCTTTTTGACGCCGTTATATTTACTATTAAGTTTATATCCAAATTATATCCCAAGTTTTCTTAGCTTTTTATTCGAAAACCCTAATTTGAATCTACCGATTTTTTGGCAGTTAATACTAGCAGAAATTGGGGTTGAGTTCTTACGAATGGCATCAATACATACCCCAAATGCTTTATCAACTGCAATGAGTTTGATTGCGGGAATATTAATTGGAGATATTGCGATAAGGTTGGGTTTTTTTAATGAAAGTGTAGTTTTATTAGTGGCGTTAGCTGCGATTGGGACATATATAACCCCTAGTTATGAACTCGGACTGGCTAATAAAATTACAAAATTATTTTTCTTGTGTTTAATTTATATTGGTGGTTTTTGGGGATTTGTTATTGGAGTAGTTGCCTGGTTTATCTATTTGTGCTCTCTAAAAAGTTTTAATAAACCATATTTATCTCCATTAGTTCCTTTTAACTTCTCTAAAATATTAAAAGTTTTAATCCGTTTTCCGTATACAAATAATAAAAAGAGGTGAGACTATGCCGGAGTTAAAATGTAAAGCGACCAATTGTGTTTATAATCTTGATAATTTATGTGCTAAAAGTGTAATCAATGTTGGTGACATTGAAGCAGTTACTAGTAATGAAACATTTTGCTTAAGTTTTGTTAAACGAGTAAAAATGACTTTAGAAGATTTAAAGACGGAGTTTGCTGCATTCATTGATCCTACTCCCAAGACGGAAATAAATTGCTTAAGCATTAATTGTTTATATAACGATAATTATGTATGTAAAGCCAAAAGAGTCTTAGTTTCTGGAGAACAAGCTAAGGTCTCTCATGAAACTAATTGTGAGACTTTTAAATTGTATTAAAAAGAGCCTTGCGCTCTTTTTAATTTTATTAATGGTTATAAACGGAAAAACATAGCAATATTTAATTGAAAATTATTAATTGTTTTGATATAATAATTTTATCTAGTATAGCAAGGAAAGGAGGTAAGCCCAAATTGAGTACAATTAAATTTTTGGCCTTGGGTGGACTTGGCGAGAATGGAAAAAATATGTATGTTGTCGAAGTTGATGAGCGTATTTTTGTTTTAGACGCTGGCCTAAAATACCCAAGCGTGGAGTTATATGGTATTGATGCGGTTATTCCAGATATTACCTATTTAATCGAAAATAAAGACCGTGTCCAAGGCATTTTTATTTCTCATGGGCATGAAGACCATATCGGGGCTTTACCTCAATTATTAAAAGTCTTAGATGTGGGTGTCTTCGGAACTCATTTTACGATTTCATTAATTGAGGATTTATTAACAGAAGAAGGATTAAATGTTAGTGACTATCGGTTATATCGCATAAATGAAGACAAGGTTTTAAAATTTGGTAATATTACGGTTGAATTCTATAATACTACACATAGTCTACCGGAATCTATTGGAGTAGCCATTAAAACTTCGGATGGTGCGGTTGTTTATGTTCCAGATTTTACTTTTTCTATTAATAACGATCGTAAGTATCGGACATCATTTAATAAATTAGCAGAAATTGCTAAAGGGGGAACTTTAGCACTTTTAAGTGAAAGTCTTGGAGTTAATAATACAAATCGGGTTCATAATGATATTCCATTATTTCATAAAATAACTGAAGTATTATTAAACTCTGGACGGGTAATTTTTTCATTGTTTTCAACCGACTTAGACCGCATTCAAAAAGTAATTAATATTAGCGCTTCATTGAATCGTCGCATTGCTATCGTTGGTAGAAAAGCCCAGCGAGTAATTAATATCGCGATGAATAGTGATTACTTAAAAATTCCTCAAGATCGGTTAGTTAATTTAAAATTTATTGATGATGAAAATAAAAATGATTTTGATGATTTGGTTGTAATTGTGACTGGCGTTCGTCATGAACCTTTTTATATGTTACAACGAATGTGTCAAGGACAAGACCGTTTAATTGAAATAACTGATAAAGATAACATTATTATTATGACACCAGCGGTCCCTGGAACAGAACGAATGGCGGCCCGAACAATTGATATCCTAACTCGCCATAATGCCAAAGTTACAATTGTTAAAAAAGATATTTTAGTTAGTTCACATGCTGATAGTGAGGATTTAAAAATGCTATATAGTATTTTAAATCCGAAATATATTATCCCAGTTGTTGGTGAATATCGCCATCAATTCATGCAAAAGAAAATTGCAATGAATTTTGGTTATTCAGAAGATAATGTCATTTTACTTGATAATGGAGAAATGATTATTTTTAAAGATGGTGTCTTACAACCAACTCGCACCAAAGTTCAATCAGGCGACGTTTTAGTAGATGGTTCTTTAATTGGTGATATTAATGAAGTTGTTTTAAAAGACCGTGAAATGTTGGCCGCTGAAGGTGTGGTAATGCTAGTAGTAAATATTGATGCACGCATAAAAAAAGTTGTGGCAGGACCAAAACTAGTTACACGCGGTTTTGCTTATGGGGAATATGAACAAGAATTAACGGAATCTATTTATCAAGTAAGTGATGAAATAATTGATAATCATTTATCACGAAAATATATTGATTGGAATGAATTAAAGAATGAATTGCGCGATGCAATCAATAAAGAAATTTATCGCATTACTAAAAAAACACCAATTATAATTCCAACAGTTATTGATACCCAAACAACAAATGTAAATAGACGATGATGAAAAATAAGTAACATAGCAGTTATTACAAAGAGAGGAACGAGAAGGTGCGAAGTTCTTAATAATTGTTACTGTGAAGCTCTTTTCTAGTCTAGCCTAATCAGCTACGTAAATCTTGCGTTAAAAGATAATTAAGGTGCATAGCCTTAGGGCTATGAAGTAGGATGGTACCGCGATTTATTCGTTCCTATATAAAGTTTTTTTATATAGGAATTTTTATTATGAATTTGTAAAGAAAGGAGAAATAGATTAGTTAATATATCATGAAACGATTAAGTGCAAATGAAATTAGAAGAATATGGTTGGATTTCTTCAAAAGTAAAGGCCATACGGTGATTCCAAGCGCCCCCCTAATTCCACAAAACGACCCTTCATTATTATGGATTAATGCGGGGATTGCGCCGCTTAAGAAATATTTTGATGGACGTGAAGTACCAATTAATCGCCGTTTAGTAAACTCCCAAAAATCTATTCGAACTAATGATATTGAGAACGTTGGTAGAACTGCTCGTCATCATACTTTCTTTGAAATGCTTGGAAACTTTTCAATCGGAGATTATTTTCGAAATGAAGCGTTAGAATGGGCAATTGAAATATTAACATCTCCTCAATATTTTGGTTTTGAATTAGATAAATTATATTTTACTATTTATCCAAATGATGAAGAAACATTTAAAAAGTGGGTTAGTTTAGGAGTAAAACCTGATCATATAGTTCGTACTGAATCTAACTTTTGGGAAATTGGCGAAGGTCCATGTGGTCCAAATACAGAAATTTTCTATGACCGTGGCGAAAAATATGATCCGAATAATTTGGGGATTAAAATGTTAGAAGAAGATTTGCCAAATGATCGCTACATTGAAATTTGGAATATTGTTTTTAGTCAATATAACGCTATTGCCGGATTAAAACGTGAAGAATATCCTGAACTTCCAAGTAAAAACATTGATACCGGAATGGGATTAGAACGAATGGCTTGCGTTATGCAAGAAGTTGAAACAAATTTTGATACTGATTTATTTATGCCAATTATTCAAAAAACTAGTGAACTCACTAATGTCAAATATACTGGACAAATGCCATTTAAGGTTATTGCTGATCATATCCGTTGTATAGTTTTTGCAATAAGTGACGGGGCTGGTTTTTCTAACGAAGGCCGTGGTTATGTTTTACGTCGTTTAATTCGTAGAGCGATTCGTTATGGCCGTAAATTGAATATGAATGAACCATTTATGTATAAATTAGTTGACGTGGTTGTCGATATTATGAAAGAACCATATCCAGAGTTAGAAAAAAATAAAACCGAAGTTGCTAGATTAATCTATAACGAGGAAGCAAAATTTTTGCAAACCTTAGAAAATGGTGAGAAAAAACTATTAGATTATTTAAAACAAGCTAAAAATAACATCGTAGATGGTGAGATGGCTTTCTTGTTATATGATACTTTTGGTTTCCCGCTAGAATTAACGATCGAAGTAGCTAGTGAACATGGTTTCCATGTTGATGAGATAGGTTTTTATGAGCAATTACGTCGTCAAAAAGAATTATCACGTAGTGCGCGAAGTGATGTAAATTCTTTAATGACTCAAAACAAAGATATGCTTGAGTTTAAAACTCCTAGTAAATTTGTGGGATATGAAATTTTAGAAACAAAAAGTAAAATCATTGGTATTTTTAAAGATGGAAAATTAGTAAATCAAGCTAGTGGAGAAATGTTTGTTGTCTTTGACCAAACACCATTCTATGGCGAAAGTGGTGGTCAAGTAGGCGATTTAGGGGTTGTTAGTAAAGACTTTATGAGTTTTGAAGTTTTAAATACTATTAAACTACCTAATGAACAAAATGCTTCACTAATCGACACTAAAGATGTGATATTAAATATTAATGATGAAGTAATGTTAAATGTTGATGTTGATTATCGTGAAAATATTAAGAAAAACCATTCAGCTACTCATCTATTAAATGCTGCTTTAAAACAGGTTTTAGGTAGTCATATTAGTCAACAAGGTTCTTTCTTAAATGATAAAATCTTACGATTTGATTTTAACCATTTTTCTTTCCCAACTAATGACCAAATCCTAGAAGTTGAAGAACTTGTTAATCAAGAAATTAAAAAAGCTCATCCGGTAAATATTTCGTATATGGAATTGGAAAAAGCAAAAGCGATGAATGTGGAAGCGGTTTTTGGGGAAAAATATGGTGAGATAGTTCGCGTAGTTGATATGAAATATTCCAAAGAATTATGTGGCGGAACACATGTAAGTAATACTGGTGAGATTGAGAAATTTGCAATTATTAGTATCGAAAGTAAAGGTTCAGGTATTTATCGAATCGTCGCTTCAACTGGCAAAAATATTTCAACTCAAATGGCTTTAACTTTGCAGTCAATTAATGATGAAATTAATCAACTACGAAATAAAGCTAAAGAAATTCTAAAAGAAGCTCAAGATTTAGGAATTGCATTGACATATTCTGAACCGACTTTGCATACAATTATTGATAGTTACCAATCAATAATCAAACGCCGTGATGAATTAAACGAATTACGCGAACAAGTTAAAGAACTAGATAAAGCCTACAATAAAGCCAAACGTGATTTAACAGTAATTCCGCTAGATGAATTTGAATGTTTAGTTGAAACCGTAAAAGAAACTACAGTTCTTGTTACCAAGGTTTTTGATTTAGAAACAGAAATTGTAAAAGACTTAGCGGATAGGATTGCGGATGGATTAGCTAGTGTAGTTTTACTTGCTAATGTTTTAAGTGATAAAGTTATTTTTGTATGTAAAAGTAAACACGAAAAAGTTCATGCCGGTCAAATCGTAAAACAAGTTGCTATGATGACTGGTGGTAATGGTGGCGGTCGTGCTGACTTTGCCCAAGCCGGCGGTAAAGAAGTAAGTAAAGTTGATGAAGTATTAGAATTTGCTAAAGAGACTATCAAGGGGTTATTATGAAAATTCTTGGATTAGATTTAGGTAGTAAAACCCTTGGAGTAGCTATTAGCGATGAATTAGGAATTATTGCTAGTCCAGTTGGTACATTTAATTTTAATGAATATCAATTGCAAGAGGCCTTAGAATATGTTAAAATATTAGTAGCAAAACACAATATTAAAAAAATAGTATTAGGTCTTGCCAAAAATATGGATGGTAGTATCGGATTTCAAGGTCAATATACCTTGAAATTTAAAGATATGCTTATAGAACAATTAGCTTTGGAAGTAGTTATGGTTGACGAGAGATTAACTTCACGAATGGCAGAACAAGTTATGCTTGAAGCTGATCTTTCTCGCAAAAAACGTAAAACGAAAGTTGACCAACTTGCTGCCACAATTATTCTCCAAAGTTATTTGGATTCTATAAAAAAATAAAAGAAAGGAAGAAATTTATTATGGTTAAAGACAATCGTTTAACTTACATTGACGAAAATGGCGAAGAGGTTCTTTGCGAGATATTGTTTACTTATCATTCTGATGAGTTTAACAAAGACTATGTGTTATTCTATCCTGTTGGCAGCGAGGAAGAAGATGAGATTGAAGTTTTAGCCGCATCTTACACTCCAGATCCTGAAGGTGATGGAATTGGCAAACTTCATGACATTGAAACTGATGAAGAATGGGCAATGATTGAAGAATTACTTGAACAATTCGAAGCTGATCAAGAATTTTATGATCCTGACTTCGATGAAGATTACGATTATGATGAAGATGAAGACTACGATTATGACGATTATGAAGTCTTCGAAGATGATGAAGACGATCATGACGATGATTGTGGTTGCTAACATTTAGAATAAAAAGGATGGCTTTATAGCCATCCTTTTTTTGTTATAAGTAACGGGTAATTAATAATGTCGCAATAAAATCAAAGATTTGTCCAATTTCTTCTTCCGATTCATATAATGCTAGACTAAATTCAGGTTGTGCGATTGGAATTTTAACAATTAACTCAGTTCCTAACTTTTCTGAAACCTCTTCACCGCCACCACTACCGAAAATATATTCAGGTTTATTAGTGACTGGATTTATATAATAAGACATATTTTCAATTACCCCAATAATTTCATGTTTTAGTTGCTTTGCTGCAAGACCAGCTTTAATCGCCACATGTGATGCGGCAAGATGCGGGGTTGTAACAATGATACATTCAGCATCAGGCACATGATTTTTAATATCCAACATGATATCACCTGTTCCAGGAGGGGCATCAATAATCATAAAATCTAAATCCTTACTCCACATAACATCATAGAAGAAGTGTTGAATCATAGAGTTAAGCATTGCGCCGCGCCAAATAACAGGTTTACCAAGTTCAGTAAAAAATTCAGTGGAAATAAACTCAATATTTCCCTTTTTAAACGGAATAATTTTTCCGTCGGCTGTTCCTCGTGGATATGAATGAGGAACATCTAAAATTTTTGGAATACTTGATCCATAAATATCAGCATCAATTAACCCAACTTTTTGACCTTTGCGAGTTAAAGCATAGGCAATATTGGCACTAATGGTTGATTTGCCAACACCGCCTTTTCCGGAAGTGATTACGATGAATTTAACTTTACGATTTATAATGCTATCAATTTTGCGTTGTTCTTGAAATTGAATTTTTACTCCTTTAAATCCCAATTGCAATTTTACTATTTTAGCAATTTCACGACGTAATTTGGCTTCTGGCTCTCCACCAGCTTTACCAATGTTAATAATTAAAATGACTAATGATTTTTCTTCGTCAATGCCGATATGTTTTATTGCATTAGTTTCTTTTAAAGTTTTACCAATACTTTCATCAACTAAATTTTCTAGATATTTTCGAATTTCATTAGTTGTCATTATGATTCTCCTTTATTATATTTTTATTGGGCCAATAAACTCATTAAGATAAAAACTATTGTTATTGGTGATTAAACTATATAATTTACTAGCCTGCAATTCAATATTTATTATATCACAATTAGTAATATTTTTTAGATTTGATACGATCTTTTCTTTTGTTTCTTTTGGTAAAGTTTTAATATATTTTTCTCCTTGTTTACTAAATCCTAAAATTCGTAAGTAAGAATGATATTGGTTTTCAAATTGTTTTGGTGTTTGTAAAATGATATGAAGTAAAGTACGTTTAATACGATTTTTTGGATATCTTTTTGTTTCGATTAGAGAGATTAATTCTTGATAATTAGTGGTTTTATCTAAGAAATTGGCAATGCGATTTTCGATGCCTTCATTTACTCCAAAAAAAGTTTTGATTTTAGATAACGGAACAACATTGAATGTATGTTTTAACAATAAAAATAAATTGTCTTCCGCTAATTTTAAATTTGCAAAAGAAATATTATGAAGTTTTTCGGGAAGATATTGAGTAAATGGCTTGTTTTCAATCATTAAATTGCGAATAGCATTTGCACTAGCAATTTGACTATGAGTAGGAATTTCATCATAGTAATTAGCATAAATCCTCTTAATCGGAATAACTTCTATATTTCCTCCAAGTTTATCAATGGCTTTTAAATAGCCTAAGGCTAACGTATTGTTTGGTAAAGAAAAATTTTCGATTAGTTCTTGGTCATTAGTTAATTGTTTTAAGGCTTTTAAAGCACTTGTAGGATAACTATGACCTTTATCTAAGGAATCTTTTATATATTTTTGAAATGATTTTTGACTTATAATATAATTCAAAGTCCTTAGTTTTTCTAAATTAGCTAATTCCGTCCCAAAAGCCAAATGAGTAATATTAAAACTATTTAAGATGTTAATGGCATTAAAGCAAAAATAATCAGTGCTTTGGACAGCACTAATAAATGGTAATTCTAAAACGATGTCAATTCCAAATTCAAGCATTAATTTAGTACGAGTGAACTTATCAATTACCATAACATCTCCTCGCATGGCAAATGACGAGCTCATCACCGCAATCGTTACGTCAGGATTAATTATTCGTTTAGCTTCATTTATAAAATATAAATGTCCATTGTGTAATGGATTGAATTCTACAACTATTCCTAATATTTTCTTCATTATATTCACCAATAGTTATTATAGCAAAATTTACTGAATTATTAAAGTTAATTGAGTTTGAAAAATACGTAATTAAATGTTATAATTATGCTATATGGTACTAAAGATTTGAAAAGAAAGGGAGACAAAATGAGAAAAATTTCTTCATTACTTACTTTATTAATTGCAATGTTTACATTTACATTTATTAACGTCAAAGCAACTACTCGCGAAGCTTATAATATTGTAACTAATCCTGGAGAAAATATGAGCACTTCTATGCAAATTAGTTATCATTCGGATGTGGAAGGAACGTTTGTAGAAGTGACGAAATATGAAGATGTTGATTATTTAGAAAAAAAAGTTTATTATCCGGAAGTTGTCCCATGGTCACGCTTTGAAGGAGAAGACCCTGAGACTAAATGGGCATCAACAGGGTTTTATGAAAGATATGTATGTCGAGTTGTTTTAGAGGATTTAGAACCAAATACTAAATATCGTTATCGAGTTGGTAAAACAACTTTTTCCGACGAATATTTCTTCACAACTGCTAGCGGTTCTGGAACATTTAGCTTTGTTCATATTACTGACCCACAATATTCAAGTAGTAGCGAATCCCAAATATTTAACAACTTATTGAGCAAAGTTTTAGAAATTGAACCAAATCTTGCTTTCGGTTATTTTACTGGAGATGTTATTGACCGTGGTGGTCGAGCAGAATTATGGGAATTATTTTTTGAAAAGAGTAATGTTAAAAAAATACCTTTTGCAATGACAACTGGTAATCATGAATATTATGATAATAGTTCTAGACCCAAAATGACCAGTAATGATTATTTTATTCATCATTACTTCCATCCACAAAATGGTCCATATACAGAAACATATTCATTAGTTGGATCAACATATTACTTTAAATATAATAATGTTTTATTTATTTCGCTTGATACTGAATCACAAGTACCAGTTTCTCAAACTACATGGTTTAAAGAAGTTGTAATGAATAATCCTGCCCAATATATTATTGTAGGAATGCATCGTAGTTTCTATGGCAGCGAATATGAAAGTCATTCCTATAATGTTCGTCAAGCATGGCAAAAAACTTTCGAAGAATATGGGGTTGACTTAGTACTATCTGGGCATGATCATATCTATGCTCGAAGTCATTTATTATATCAAAACAACCCAACTGAAGATCATACAAAAGGAATAACATATATTATTGGTGGATCTGGTGGAAATAAGTTTTATCGAGTTAAAGAAACAGCCAAAAAATATTATGCTAAATATGTAGAAAATACTACTGTCGCTAATATCATTACAGTATCTGAAGATAATATCGCAATAAAACTAATTGACTTAAATGGAAATATACTAGATACCCATACTATCTTACCAAAACGTCCAACCACAATCGACGAAAACTTTTCCAAAGATGAATTTGTAAATAATATTAAATTTGAGCAATCGACAGAGGATGTCCGAAATGTTCAATTAACTTGGCCAAATAATGGATATGGCTATGTAGAAAAAATTGTGTTGAACGATGGTCGTTTGAATTATGAAGCTATTATTTCAACCCCACACCGTACAGTTCTTGAGGCTAGTTTACGTGTTGGACAATATTATAAATTACGAGTGACTGTTAAGTTTAGAGACGGAGATGAAAGGACGTTAGAATATAATATTAGTACAAAATTGCCTTATGGGGAAATTAAAAATGTCCAAATAACTGACATTGCGACTGATTTTGCTAAGTTGACTTGGGAAGCCGAGTTACAAAATCAACAAATTGAAAAATATCAAGTATTATTAGATGATGAAGTAATTGTTATTCTAGGTAATAAGGATCTATCATATGAATTTTATAATCTATCTAGTAATACAAACTATAAAGTAACTTTACAAGCAATAGATTATTATGGCGATGTTGTATATGAAAAAACAATCCAATTTACTACTTTACCTGAGCAAAATCCAAATGACAATGATGAAAATACACCATCTCGTCCAAAAGGGTGTCGTGGAATTTTTGGATTAGTCTTTGCGATTCCATTACTTGGTTTAGGATTTATTACACTAAAAAAACATGAGGATGAAGAGTAATGAATTCTCTTGAAAACTTACCACCAAAAGTTTTATTAAGTGTAATTAATACAAAACTTCGTGATTATTACCATACTTTAGATGAATTATGCGATGATTTACATCTTGATAAGGATAAAATAATTCAAAAATTAGCTAGTATTAATTATAATTATGACGAAAAACTAAATCAGTTTATTTAAAAGACAAACCTTTGGTTTGTCTTTTTTTTATGAAAAAATAATGAAAATATTCCATTTTAACATTGCAAACGATTTCATAATTTGATATAATACTAATTAGGAGGAGAAAAATATGCCTAGGTCCACAAATAAAAAAGTTCTTTTGGGTATCTTGATTGGGTTATTTTTGCTTTTATCATTATGGGGCTGTAGTAAGGATAGTGATAGAAATAATAGAAAAGATGATAATTCTGATGAACAACAAATAGATATAATTAAATACCCGTTTGAATTAGAAATCGGAGTTGAAATTAGTTACGAATATTTAATTAGTGAGGAAGTCTTCCATTTAGATTTACAAAAACATTTTATTATTTCAACTGATGAAGCAACAGTAGTTTGTGAAAATGGCTTTGTAAAAGCATTAAAAACAGGCGAGTCTAAAATTCAAGTGAAAAATTTAGAAGATAACAAAGTATTAGTCGAGATAACTATTACTGTTTTTGAAAAGGATGAAACATATGAAATAGTTTATCATTTTAATGGCGGAACTCCTCATCCAAATACTGTTTATACATATAGAAAAGATCAATTGCCATTAATATTACTAGTGCCAACCTTATCTGGATATCGTTTTTTAGGTTGGTATGAAGATGAAAACCTTTTTGGCTCTAATATTACTGAGATTCCATCAGGATCTACTGGAAAAAAATGTTTTATGCCAAATGGGAAGAAATTATTGAAGAATACACAATAACCTATAATTTAAATGGTGGAACATTACAAAGTCCAATTAATAAATATGATAATACTAAGTTACCTTTAACATTGCCTGAACCAGCAAAGGAAGGATATATTTTCGCTGGATGGTATCAAGAAGAAAGCTTTGAAAATTTAATCAATGTTATATTAGAAGGTTCAAGTGGAAACATTACTGTTTATGCCAAATGGATAGATTTGAATACTGAATATTCGCTTACATATGAATTAAATGGCGGTAATTGGGGATTTACTAATAAAACAGAGTTAATAACTGAATTTTTAACTGACTTTTATAATTATTTAGGCAAACCTGGTGGAAATCTAAATACTTTTATTCATGGTGCTGGTCAAATAAGTGGATTTAATGGAACATGGCAAGAACATCAAGATAAACTTTATGCAGCAAACGATAAATCATCTGATGCAAGTAAACAATATTTTATTAATCAACCTGAATATAATGCGAAATGGCTTGTTTTCTTTGATTTTATCGAAGAATGGGTAAAAATTATTAATGAGACACAAAGTTTTTGGAATAGTACATATACTGGATTGCTAAGACTTTCTCAGTATATTAAAGGAATAAAACCAAGCTACCCACGTTTCTGATGAAGTAATGGAAATGGTACCTAGTATCGTCATTCAAGTAATAACATCTTATTATCCTAATCGTCCAACTACTTTACCAACTCCAATTCGTAGTGGTTATAAATTTGTCGGCTGGTATGAGAATAAAGATTTTATTGGAATACCAATCTTTGAAATAAAAGAAGGTACATTTGGAGATAAAAAATTATATGCTAAATGGGTTAAAGAAGGCGAAGTTGAAGAATTTATAATAATTTATCATTTAGATGGTGGAACATTAACCGGACATAAAACTAAGTTTTTAGTAAATGAATTACCATTCCTATTACCAACTCCAATAAAAACTGGATATCGTTTTGTTGGATGGTATACGGATAATGCATATGCTTATAAAATTGAAAAAATTGACACCATTGGTAATGTAGCAGTTTATGCAAAATGGGAAAAACTTCCTGAATATACAATTACTTATGAACTAAATGGCGGAACATTAGAAAACTTAAAAGTTAAATTTACTGAAGATGAATTACCAATAACGTTACCTATTCCAACAAGAAATGGTTATATATTTGAGGGCTGGTATCTTGACAGTCAATTCACAATTAAAGTTACTAAAATTGAAAATGTTGGTAATAAAGTATATTATGCTAAATGGGAAAAAGTAGATGAAAGTAAAACATACACGATTACATATAATTTAAATGGCGGAACATTAGAAAATCCTATTAATACATATAAATTAGCTGATATTCCATTAATTTTACAAACACCAACCCGTACAGGATATATTTTTGCAGGCTGGTATTTAACGAGTAATTTTAGTGGAAATCCAATAACAACAATTGAACTAAATGAAATAGGTAATTATGTATTATATGCGAAGTGGGATCCAGAAGCCCAAGATTACAATATTAGTTATGAATTAAATGGCGGAACATTTAAAATAGTAACTAAAGATGATGTTAAGAAAGAATTATTAACTGATTTATTTGATTATGTTAAACCAGGAATGGATTTAACAACCTTTATGCATGGTACAGGTAATACAAGTGGTTATAATGGTCCATGGCAAGAAGATCAATACCTAAATAAATTATACTCTGCCAATGATAAATCATCTGATGCAAGTAAACAATTTTTTATTAATCAACCTGAATATAATGCCAAATGGTTAGAATTCTTTGACTTATTAGATCAAATGGTAAAAGAAGCAAATCCTACGCAAAGTTTTTGGGGTAGTGTTTATACAGGTAAAATTCGTCTTCGTGAATGGATCAAGGGAACAAGATGGGCTGACGATAATCGTCTTCCAAGTAATTTAGAAGGATTTAACGAACGTCATACTAAATATAATAAAAATACGTTACCACAAGAATTACCAGTTCCAATTCGTGAAGGCTATACTTTCTTAGGTTGGTATGATAATCCAAACTTTACTGGTAGTCCATATACGGTAATTCCAGTGGGCTCTACAGGAGACAAAGTATTCTATGCCCGTTGGAATTCACCTTCATTCACTATCACATATTATCTAAATGGTGGATCATGGTATTCATCTAAAAATGATTTCAAAAATGACTTCCTAACTGACTTCTATAACTATCTAGGAAAACCAGGCGGTAATTTAACAACATTTATGCATGGTGCTGGTAAAACTAGTGGTTATGATGGTACATGGCAAAATCATTTAGATAGGTTATATGCGAAAAATGATAAATCAAGTGATATTAGTAAAGGATATTTTATTAATCATCCAGTATATAATAAGAAATGGTTAGTATTCTTTGATTGGATGGAAACATTAGTTAAAGAAACTAACCCTGAACAATCCTTCTGGGATAGTACTTATACTGGTGGCCTTCGTTTAAAAGAATATATGAAAGATCAACGTTATACTAATAAAACATATCCAAATGTTGTTCGTGGTCTTCAATTGTATTACAGTAATGAAGGACTATCATCTATTCCAACTCCAATAATGACTGGTGGTACATTCAAAGGATGGTATACAAATGCTAACTTCTCAGGTAGTCCAGTAACTAGTATTGCTCCTGGAACAACTGGAAATATTACTTTGTATGCTAAATGGGAAGTAAGTGGACCTCCAGTTGGTTCAGTATATTTAAGATTAAGTTTCTCTGGTAGTGGAACTCTTGAAGTCGGTAAATCTATGAAAATCAACTATTCCGCAATCGTCACAGGTAACTATCAAGCAGATGCAGTAGTATGGAGTTCATCAAATACAAGTGTAGCAACAGTTGACCAAAATGGTAATGTTACTGCAGTAGGTGTAGGTACAGCAATTATCTATGCAAGAACAGTAGCAAGTGGTGCTGAAAGTCAAGTTGGTGTTACAGTATATAATTCATCAACTGATCCATTACTAAAATATTTAATGACTCAAAATACGGGAGTTCTATTTACAAGAGTAATTACATATTATGGATATCAAGGTAACTATGATAATCGAATATCAAATACAGCAAATAAATACTTACCAGAGACATTAAGTATTGATAAATCATTATGGTTACCAACATCAAGAGCAAATCATCCAAATGTAGTTAAATCATCAACACAATATATTGTTGTTCATGATACTGGAAGTTCAGCGGCTAGTTCAACTGCTAGAGCTAATGGTGGATGGTGTATCAATCCAAGTAACACTAATTCATCATGGCATTATACAGTTGGAAACGATGGAATCTTCCAACATATCGATGAAAAATATGCGGCATGGCATGCTGGTGATGGTGGTAACTTTACATTCTCTAAAAAAGATACAGGGGTTAAGGCAACAAATATAGATACTAAGAAACCAACTACAACTCGCAGTAATAATATTGTTTATATTAATGGTCAAAAATCTAATATTACTGCAACTAGCCCAATAAATGACCATGGATTCTTATATTCTATTGGTTCAAATGGTAACTACTATTTAGGAAATACATGGGTTAACAACGGTGTATTACTAAATAAAGGTGGAAACTTTTATGGAATTGGTATTGAAATGGCAGTAAACACAGGCTCAAATGTTTACTATACATGGCAACGAACAGCTAAATTAGTTGCGGATATTATGGTTCGTCAAGGATTACGATTACCACAAGTAGGATTCCATCGTAACTTTAGTAACAAGATGTGTCCACAAACTCTAATACGAGCGGGATTACAAGATGAATTCTTTAGATTAGTAGCAGCAGAATATTACATTCGTAAAAACTATAGTAATGCAACAATTACATTTAGAAGTAGTAATACATCAATCTTAAATAACAAAGGTCAAATTGTAAACTATCCACAAAAACAAACAAACGTAGCATATACTATTACAGTAACATATGGTGGTAAAACATATTCGGCTACTCTATATGCCTTAGTTCCAGGAACAAGAGACTTCTAATGAAATAATGAAGTTTTAGTACGGACTAAAGGTCCGTACTATTTTTATGTATATACATATTGACATTTTAATCATAACAATATATAATAATCAAAGCAAAGAAAATGTTGGAGGTGATTTGATGAAACGGCTATTAGGAATACGTGTTTTAACAATATTTTTGATTGTTTTATTAGCATTAGTTTATTTTGTTCGTCAGTCGTTTGCATATTTCGATCATCTCCAAACGCATGATAATCAAGTTGTTGCAATTGGCGATTGGCAAACTTTAACTAAAGAGAAAGTGATTGATTATTTATCTAAAAATATTCCTAATATATATCACCGTTTTATTTTAGACTCGTTAGGTAAATATTCAAAAGATATCGATAGTATAAAAGATTTAGATGAATTATATGATGCATTTATTTTGAGTGAAAAATACTGTAATTATTCAATTAAGGATTTTTGGAAGATTGTTGATGAAACATATGAAATGGCTAGTAACTTTTTAATTATTCCAAGTAATGATAATCTTGCGAAAATCGTTCCATATTATCCAACAAATAACGGTAGTGTTAATTTTCAAATAATAAATGAATTTAGTTATTTAGAACCTGGTCAAAGCAAACAAGTTGTAAAAGTTATTAATTCCGCAAACCTATCTAACATTAACAATCATTACGACCCAATGATAATACAAGTAGTAATGGAATCTAAAAACCCGAATCAAGATATCTCGGATTATTTATTAGAAGTATTCATTGATTCGACCTTTTTGGTTAAGTTTTATACTGGATATATAATTTTTACTGATTCTAGCCTAAATTACCCATTTATTAGCAAATCCCAATTTAAATTAGAAAATTTAGATCAATATACAATTAATAATAGTCAAATTACTTCGACAGTGAAAGTCCAATTAAATTATTCTAGTCCATTTATTACTTATAATTATACTTACTCATCGCCACAAACTTCTGGTCGCTGGATGCGCCTTCCTCAAGCATTCCAATATGAGATTGCAGCGGAAAGATATAATCCTTGGGGATATATTCATCGACAAACCGGGACACAAGATGGACTGATGTTGGTTGGTAGACCGGACGGAGTGCATACAGATATGCGTATTTTATTTGCTCATCGCTATATAAGTTCCGATGTAAGAACAGTAAATATTCCATTAGCTTTTGTCTTATCACGAGCAAATGGAGATCCGGTAAACGAGACTGAAATTATTGTTAAGTATCGAGTGGTAATGAGCAGTAGTAGTCATTGGGATCCAAACTTATTTATTTAAAGTAAATAATGGCCTCTTCATGGGGCCATTTCTTATTAAAAAAGCTAGGTATAATAAAGAAATTATAGTATAATAAAGATATCAAAGGGAATTTTGAGGTGAATTATGAAGCAAAAAATAGGTATAATTGATTCTAAAATTGGGGGACTACATTTTCTTAAACACTTACAAAATGAATTTAAAAATGAAGATTTTTTATATTTTGATGTTAAATATTTTACCAAGATTGAAGAACGAGATATTGTGAAAGAAATAAAAAATCTTTTAAATTTTGTCTTAAGTCATGATTTAAAAATGCTAATCGTATCAAGTGACTTAGTATCAACTATTATTAATGAAGCTAACCTTAAAATTAATATTCCCTATATTTTAACAAATAATAGTTTAATCGATTATACTAATCAAAACTATGAACAAAAAGTAATGCTTTTTTTAGCTAAAGAACGCGTTATTGAAACAAGTATATATTCTAAAAATTTAAAAGCTGACCAATTATTTACTGTAGCAAGTGATAATTTATCAATTCTACCTGAAGAAGATGAAATTAAAACCTCCCGTTCTTTTAAAGAAGTAATCGCTACTTTACAGCAATATCAAAAAAAACATGTTGATGTGTTGGTAAGTGGATGTACAAATATTTCTTTGCTTACCACAGAGATATTAGAGGTATTACCGGAAATTGAAATTATATCTTTGCGAGATGTTTTAGTTCGAGAGATGAAAAAAATAATGAATAATCTTAGTTTATTTAATCCAAAGGGGCGGGGAAAAATATATATTATAACTGAACATGATAAACGTACAATTAAGATGAGATTAAAAAATGTCTCACTTAAAGTTAAAAGTATTACTATCGTTCCTAAAATGACTTAATATTAATTGTTTTTTTACAAATATTTTAATAAAAATAAATTGAATATGGTTTTTAGTTAAGATATAATTACTCTATCATAAAAGAGGAGGTCTATTTAAATGAATATTTGGCATGATATTGATGAAAATCGGATTAAACCAGAAAGTTTTATTGCATGTATTGAAATATCTAAAGGTAGCAAAATGAAATATGAACTTGATAAACAAACCGGATTATTAATTTTAGACCGAGTATTATATACATCTACCCACTACCCAGCAAATTACGGCTTTATTCCATTAACATATGCTGGTGATAATGACCCATTAGATGTTTTAGTTTTATGTCAAGAACAAATCGATCCAATGTCGTTAGTTGAATGTTATCCAATTGGAGTTGTCAAAATGATTGATTCTGATGAGATTGATGAAAAAATTATTGCTATTACAGCTAATGATCCATCTCTTAACATTTATAAAGAATTACATGAGTTACCGCCACACTTATTCCATGAAATTTCCCATTTCTTCACTGTGTATAAGCAACTAGAAGGAAAGGACACTTACATTCGTGAAACTTTAGGTGCAGATGCAGCTAGAGAAATTATTCGTGAAGCAATTGAGCGGTATAAAAAAGTATTTTGTAAAGATTACTCTGGGGAAGGAGAAGAAGGATAAAATAAAAATAGCGTTTGCCTTAATGCAAGCGCCATTTTTTTAATATTCATCAGTTAACAACATTGTATTATAACTACCATTGTCAATAATATAAACTTTTTGATTTAATAAATGACTTAAATTATCAAGTGGTAGTTTAAATTCATGTATCATTTTGTATTCAGGTTGTTCTTGCTCGTGGATAATGCGAAATATTTGGTTATCATAATCGATATCAAAACTAAAAATTTGTAAGTAATCAACCTTTTTAAAATTTTTTATATGTTCGTCAAGAAGATACCATAAAATAGTTTGTATATTTTCGGGGATTATTTGATTAATACCTTTAGTTTTAAAACGTTGGCCAGAAAACATTAATTCACCCTCCCTTTTTAAATATATTATTAAAAGCACTATGATATTACTTTATTTACTTTTGGTATTTAACTAGATATTTGTTATAATAAAAAGGTAGAAAGAGGTAATAGGATGAAAAATCGTTATTGGGATATATTTTGGACTTTTTTTAAAATTGGTGCTTTTACATTTGGTGGGGGCTATGCGATGATTGCCTTAATGGAAAGGGAGGTTGTGGAACGGAAAGGATGGATTTCAAGCGAAGAAATTCTTGATATGATTGGAATTTCTGAATCAACTCCTGGACCAATTGCTATTAATGGGGCAACATATATTGGATATAAAGTTGGCAAAGTTTGGGGGGCAATTTTAGCTACTCTTGGAGTTGTTTTGCCAGCGTTTTTAGTAATTAGTGTTTTAAGTTACTTTATTCTTAAGTTTAAAGAAAACCAGTTAATCGAAATAATCTTTAAAGGTATTCGTGCTGGAGTTGTTGTCCTAATTTTCAATGCCGCATATCGTCTTTCTAAACAATTAGTCAAAAATATTCTTACATATATAATCATAGTTTTTGTTATCTTAATGAGTTTGTTAACCAATATGAGTGTTATTCTGATTTTATTGTTTTGTGCTATTATGGGAATTATATATCAATTAATTTCGAATACAAGAAAGATTCAAAAACAAGTTCAAGATTTGGAGGACAACCATGATAATTAACGTTTTGAAACTATTTTGGATATTTTTCCAAATCGGTTTATTTACTTTTGGTGGTGGCTATGCAATGATTCCGTTAATAGAAGAAATGGTTGTTCAAAAATATCAATTTATTAATCTAGAACTATTTACTGATATGATTGCTATATCTGAGTCATCGCCAGGGCCGTTTGCGGTGAACATGGCAACATTTATCGGGATAAAAGTTGCCGGGCCATTGGGGGCTGTTTTTGCTACATTAGGTGTAGTTTTACCATCATTTATAATTATTTTAATTATTGCATCAATTGGTAAAAAATTTTTAAATAAAAAAATGGTACAAGCGGCTTTTTTAGGTATTAGACCTGCAGCAGTTGGTTTGGTTATTGTAGCTTTTTTTAATATTTTTGCAAATGTAATTATTCCAAATGTATCTTTAAAAAGTTTTTCGTTTGTGAATTTGATTAATAATTTTGAGTATATATCATTAATTATCATTTTGATAGTATTTGCTTTATCAAGAATTTTTAAGAAACTACATCCAATTTTTTTGATTATAATTTCAGGAATTTTAGGGTTGTTATTCTATGGTATTCCATTAGTTTTATCGTGAAATGGTATTAGGGGGAGAAGCATGATTCTTAAATTATTTAGTCCGATATATTTTATAATGATCTTTTTGGCCATTATTCTTTTAGTATTTTTTTCTATATGGTTAAAAAATAAAAGCCAAAAATTTACCAAAATTGTGATAAGTATTATATTTTTTTCTTCATTTATAATGCATTTTTTAAAATTAGTCTTTCCGCCATATAATACTGATCCACTTGCTTTTCGTAAAGTTACAGCTGAAAATATTTGTGCTTTATCTACACTTACCTTTCCGTTTATCTTTTTACTAGCCAAATCACTAGTGTTAAAAGATTATATGTTTTATTTTGGGGTAATGAGTGGAGTTGTAGCATTGCTTTTTCCAATTGAACAATTAAATAATGACTTCTTTCGTTTTGAGACTATTCGGTTTTATTTTGCTCATATAGTATTAATTATCGGACCATATTTAATGGTTTACACCAATCATCACCAGTTAAATTATCGCCGGATATATAAAGTACCGCTAGTGTTTTTTGCGGTGTTGGGAATTATTGTGGTAAATGAAGTGATTTTAACTGAAATTGGTTTAGTCCCATTACGAGGAAGTGATTTATTTGATCCTAAAGGATATCGGAATTTTTCGATGATTTTCGGTGTGGTTCCAGAGTTGGGGTTTACGGAAGAGTTTTTGCGGTTACTAACGCCTAAAGTGTTTTTGAAAATCCCATTTGGTGAGTATGCAGGGAGAGATAAATATTGGCCACTTATTTGGTTAGTAGTTCCGACATATATTTTAATTCCCCCTCTATGTTTTTTGCTTTCGTGGCCATGGGAAAAAGAACATATTAAGCAGGATTTTAAACATTTAGTTAATAAAATTAATAATCAAATAATATTATTTAAGGAGGAAAAATAAAATGTCTTTTAGAAGAAGATTAATTGCGGCGACACCATTAATTTCGCTAGTATTATTTTTTACCATTGGATTTGTGTTTGAAAAATTTGAGTATGCATGGTTATCGTTCTTTTTAATTCCATTAATGCCAGTGTTAGTTGGTTATAAAAGAATACAACTATCTTTTACTCTTATTATTACTGTTATTTATATTGCTATTGGGTTTGCCTTTGATGCTTGGCATCCAGGATGGATTTTATTTTTATTAATTCCGATTTTTCATATCTTATTCCCGTATAATATTAAAACTAAAAAGAAAATTATTAGAGTAAAAAACTTTTTCTCTGAAGACGGTTTTATTAATATCGATGATGATGAAGATGATGAATAGGATATAAGTGAAAGAAAACGTTTTCTAAAAATGGTTTTTGAAAAATTCGCTTGACATTTACGTTCACTATGGTATAATAATTCATGATAATTAAATAGTTTTGCCAAAACTAGAGTGATCTAGTGACGGAAAGCTATAGGGTCTCATAATCTACATTAATATGAGATAGCCAGTTGCCACTGTTCTATAGAGGTGTAATTCTATAGTAACATTGGCAATTTTTTTATTTTTTTAAAAAAAAGAAAGGGAGAGATATTAAATGAAGCAATCTTTATTAAGAACAAGTTTAGTAGTTGCTTTAATTCTTGCTTTAATTGGTCTAACGGCTTCATCATTCGCCTATTGGGATCGCTTAACGACAGAAGATAAAGATAACACTGTAATCATCGGTGAAGGTGCTGAATTAAAAGTTACAAAAAATGTTACTGTTACAGGTGCTCTAATTCCTAAAACGGCGGTTTTAGGTGTTGGTGAAGTTTATGAAGTAGTGCTTGAATATGATGTTAAATTAAGTAAAGAAGCACAAGAAGATTTAGTGTTGAATGTTGAAGCATCCAACGTTTTAATTGGCGGCGATGATACTTACAGTGATTTAGTGAATATTGAAATTACTGGTGATTTCTTTGTAAATGCTAGTGGAACAAAAATTACTGTTACTGTTACATTAACAGAACCAACTACATCAGAAATTTATGAAGCAATTTTTGGAAAAACAATTACATTTGATTTAACTTTCCAAGGTCACGCACAAGTTTAATCTAACATAAGTAAATACTTGAAACTGGAAAACAATTAGCAATGAAGAAAGAACTTGTCCTAAAGAAAAGAAAACTGATGTTTCTTTGGCTTGGAAAAGGACTATCGTATTCATTTATAATTGTTTTCTTTTTATATCTAACAATTATTAACATTTTTCCAAGCTTAGGAATTAAAGTTTTCGGTTTTCGCCACTTCGTCATCTCCTCTACAAGTATGCAACCAACTTTAAATCTAGGCGACATTATTGTCGTACGACCGATTGAATTGGATCAATTGCAAGAGGGGATGATTATTTGTTATTATCAAGATGTAAATTTGGATGGGAAAAATAAAGTAGTAACACACTATTTTGTAAAAGAAGAAATTATTAACGGTAAGGTATATTATCGGACTAAACGAGAAAATGCTACACATTTAGATAGTTGGCGTATTTTACCACAAAATGTTATTGGTGTCTATTATTTTAAAATACCTTATCTTGGGAAACTGACGCTATTTTTCCGTCATCCGTTAGGTTTTCGAATAGTTTTAATTGATATAATTTTACTAGCATTGATTGCGATTGTAATTAAATGGGATCAGTTTCCTAAATTTAAAAGAGACAAAATTTTAAAGGAGACTAACGTAAGCTAGTTAAAAAAAGTTATGGGTCTTATTCATAAGATAACCAGCTACTAATTAATTTAAATTTTATATTTTTGGAAGTGAAACTTATGAATAAGAAAATTGTTCATATAACCTTTATATTAATCTTAATTTTATTATTAACTTATCTTACGGTATCTACTTTTGCAATATGGGATAAATTAACTAAAAGTAATAATGAAATTATTGAAATAGGTACTGGAACAATATTAACTAAACAAGTAAAAATTGATGGTCGTAATGGTAAGTTAGTACCTAAGACTTGTGTTTTAGGTCCAGAAGATGTTCATGAAGTAATATTTCAATATGAATTAAAATTATCAAAAGAAACTGTCAAAGATTTGGATTTAGATGTGAAAATAGTAAATGTTAAAATTGGCGGAAGGGAATCTTTAGGAAAGTATGTGATTATTGAAACATTTGGAATCAACAATAATGAATTAGTTTTTCAAGAACAATTTGTAGTAAATAAGAATGGAACAACGGTAGTATTAAAAATTAGTATTTTAGAAGTAGACGATCAACAAATATATGAATTAATAAAAAACCAGCAAATAACTTTTGATGTTGTGTTTACAGCTTATGAGAATAACTAATTGAGGAATAATATGAAAAATTTTTGGAAAATTAATTTTAAGGATATTATTTTGAAAACTATTTCTAAAGGAACAACGCTTTCGATTATTTTCACCGTGCTCTTATATATGGCGATAAATTTTTTCTTTCCAAAATTAGTCATCAAAATATTTGGTTATCAGCATTTCGTCATCACTTCTACAAGCATGCATCCGGTATTACAATATGGTGATATTGTAATAGTTAAAAGGACGAATGTTTCTAAAATTCAAGAAGGAATGATTATTAGTTTTTATCAAGATATTCGCTTTGATGGAAGCCAAAAAGAAGTAATAACGCACTATGTTCATTCAAAGACAATTGATGCCAACAATAAATATCGCTTTAAGACAAAACGTTATGGAGAAAAGGTTAATCCTGATAGTTGGAAAGTTTTAGAAGAAGAAGTGATCGGAATATATTGCGCAAGAATTCCTAAATTAGGTAAAACTATCCTATTCTTTCGTCATCCATTAGGATTACGAATCATTCTAATAGATATAATAATTATTTATTTGATAGTTTTAATTCTAAACCCTCCAAAAGAAGAACCACAAAAACAGTCTAATACTAAGAAATTATCATTTCAAAGCTCATCGAAATAGATGAGTTTTTATCATTTATTACAAGTTTAAAAGTATAATATAAAGGGAATACTATTAATAAATAGGGAAATATCAGGGGTCCCCAATAGATAGAAAACGTTTTCTATCGTAATATTTAGCACTTAATACTTGACAGTGCTAATTATTGTGATATAATATTATTGGCACTAGGGAGTGGAGAGTGCTAAAAAAAATTCAAAAAGGAGGGTTGTATAAATGAGTAATTTAATTAAACGTCGTAAAAACTTCTTCAGTTTGTTTGACGATGATTTCTTTGATGAATTCTTTAATTTAGATGCCTTCAGATTTGATCGTCCTTTTGGCTTCTTACGCACTAATATAATTGAAGAAAACGACAAATATGTTCTTGAAGTAGAAGCCCCTGGTTTAGAAAAAGGTGATTTTAAAATTACTTACGAAGATGGTTATCTAACTATTGAAGTTGAGAAAAAATCTAACAATGAACATAAAGATGTTAACTATCTTCGTCGTGAAAGATTTTATGGAGCTTGCAAACGTCGCTTTTATTTAGACAATGTTGATTCGGAACGCATCTCTGCTAGCTACAAAGATGGAATCTTAAGAATTAATGTTCCAAAAGTGGAAGAAGAAGTAACAAAAGTTAAAACGATAACAGTTGAATAATTCAAGATTTTTCTTGAATTATTCAGCTGACTTTTATACACTATTAGTAGAAAAAAATAAAATAATAAAAGTTGAGGAGGATGGACATGATTAAACCGTTATTTGACAATGTTGTTCTAGAGTTAGAAAAAAAAGAACAAAAAACCGCTAGCGGTATTATTGTCTCTAGCAAGGAAGAAAAAACTGGTAATATTGGATATGTAAAAGCTATTGGTACAGGAAAAATGGTTGATGGTAAATTAGTTCCAATGACAGTTAAAGTTGGAGACAAAGTAATTTTCCGTCAATATGCTGGAACAGAAATTGAAGTAGACAATCAAAAATACACAATCATCCAAGAAGAAGATATTTTAGCAATTTTACAGGAGGGAAACAATGAGTAAAGATATTCGCTTTTCAAAAGAAGCTCGTGACTTGATGTTAAAAGGTGTTAATACCATAGCGGACGTTGTCAAAGTGACGTTGGGTCCAAAAGGTCGCAATGTTGTTTTAGACAAAGGTTATGGTTCACCACTAATTACTAATGATGGTGTAACAATCGCAAAAGAAATTAAACTACCAAATAAATTTGAAAATATGGGGGCACAACTTGTTTACGAAGTTGCTAACAAAACTAATGATTCTGCTGGTGACGGAACAACTACAGCTACTGTTTTAGCTCAAGCAATGATTAATGCTGGTATTGAAGCTGTAGAAAAAGGTGTTAATCCGGTATTCTTACGTGAAGGTATTGAATTGGCCGGTAAGAAGGTTGCAGAAAAGTTATTAGAAAAAACAACTGTAATTAATACTAATGAAGCAGTTGAAAACGTCGCAACTATTTCCTCTGGTAGTCCTGAAATTGGTAAGATTATTGCGGAAGCGATTGAAAAAGTTGGACGCGAAGGTGTTATCAGCGTAGATGAATCTAGTGGTTTTGAAACTCATCTTGAAGTTGTTGAAGGTATGCAATATGACCGTGGTTACACTTCACCATATATGGTAACAAACCGTGAAAAAATGACTGCGGAATTAGAAGATGCGTATATTTTAGTAACTGACCATAAAATCAACACTGTACAAGAAATTTTACCATTATTAGAACAAGTTGTGGAAAGATCTAGACCATTATTAATCATTAGTGACGACATGGAAAATGAAGTTACCAGCACATTAATCGTTAACAAATTACGTGGTACATTTAATGTCGTGGCTACAAAAGCTCCAGGATTTGGTGACAATCAACGTGAAATTTTAGCTGATATTGCCGTTATTACTGGTGGTAAATTTATTCAAAAAGATCTTAATATGAAATTAAAAGACGTTAACATCGATGATTTAGGTCGTGCGAAAAAAATCGTTGTAACTAAAGACAATACAACAATTATCGGTGGTGCAAGCGATAAACAAGCTTTAGAAGCCCGTGTATTAGAAATTAGAGAACAAATTCGTAATACTAAGAGCGAATATGATCGTAAAAAACTTAATGAACGTCTTGGTAAATTAACATCAGGCGTAGCTATCATTAAAGTTGGGGCTTTAACTGAAACTGAAATGAAAGAGAAAAAGCTACGCATTGAAGACGCATTAAATGCTACTAAAGCTGCTCTAGAAGAAGGTATTGTTATTGGTGGTGGAGCAGCCCTAGTAGAAATTTATAATGAATTAAAACCAACTTTAAAATCAGACATTGTTGATGTACAAAAAGGTATTAATATTGTTTTAGAATCATTACTTGCTCCATTGTATCAAATTGCCGAAAATGCTGGATATGATGGTAGTGAAATTGTTGAACAACAAAAAGCAGCTACGAAAAATGTTGGATTTGATGCCCGTGAAGGTAAATGGGTTAATATGTTTGAAAAAGGAATCGTTGATCCAACAAAAGTTACTCGTAGTGCCGTCCTAAATGCAACTTCTATTTCAAGTTTATTTGTTACAACTGAAGCTGCGGTGACTGATCTAAAAGTAGAAAAAAGCCACCCTTCAGATGATTTATACTAATAAATAACAAGACCACTTTATTGTGGTCTTTTTTTTATATGGTAATATTTAGTTATTAAATTGACACTATTCTTTTAGTATAATATAATGTAGTAGAAAACTAGTAAGGTGAGTAGATATGCGAAATACTAAAAAGTTGTTATTAATTCCAATTCTAATTGTTTTTTTAAGCATTATTATAATTGCTTTTTTATTAAAGGAAAATGTTATTTTAGATGATCCTGATGATAATTATGATGATGATAATAAACAAGAGTATGTCGTAACATACGATTTTTATTATCATAATACTAAATTAGACCAAAAAATATTAATGGTAGAAATTGATTATGAAAAGGCATCAAATGGAACAGCAAATAAAATTACTGTTGTAAATAACAAAAATTATCGAGTGGTTTTTATTTTAGAAAATGATAAAGTCGTTTCTAGAAATAATGCTTATACATTTACAATGGAAAATAATCATCATTTTGATATATATATTACTGATATTGATAAAGTAAATATTGTTTTACTAGCAGATGATGATACTTTTCAAGGATTACTTTATTTTGAGATAAATACTCCTTTTACTTTAGAAAAAAGTTTACCGTTATTAGATTTTATAGATATTCTAGAAAATATGGATTTTTTAGAATGGGATCAAGAACTTCCGGATATTTTAACCAATGATTTATTTTTAAAAGCTCACTTTACATATCTTGATGAGTTTATAGATGTTAAAATAGTACTTGATAAAAAATATCAACTTATTAATAATGAAGCTATTTTTAAAGCAAGTATTGAGACTAGTGAAAAATTAACAATATTACGACAAGGGTTTATCGTTTTAGAGAGTGAGTATTTTGTTGATGAACTGACAATTGAAAATATTTTTGCGGATATAATAGAAGTTGCTCAGAATAATCAAATGACAATAAATATTTCCCAGGAAAAGTTAGATAAAATTAATATTAGAGCATATGTTACAGTCCAAACTATTTCCGGACGTACTATCACAATTTATAGTGATGATATTTATATTCCATTTGTATATACCGACGATTTAATCTTTTCTGGATATTTAGAATATAATAAAAATAAAGCGATTGCTATTTTTAATGGAACTGGTCGAGAGATAAATTTAAATAAATATGCGATTAAAATTTATTACAATGGCAATACTACTCCAACGACAACTATTGCTTTAAAAGGAACTTTACCTCATAACACAACTTATGTAATAGTACCTAATTCATTAAGTTATGATAATATTAAAAATTTAATTAACATGAATAAAATATACGGTGAAATAAATAATAGTTTAAATCATAATGGAAATGATTGTCTGAATTAGTTTATGAGTCAAACGTTATTGACCGAATTGGAACAATTGGTGATGATAGATATTTTGGTGAAGATATTGCTTTAATTCGTAAATCAAATATTATAAGTGGGAATACAACTAATTGGACCAAAGATAATCCGTTCTCCTTTAATAATGCTGAATGGGATGAAATAAATTTTAACACTAACTACGATCAATTTTTAAATCACCGTATTGCTAAGTTAGGATATGAATATAATTATAATTATTTAATGAAAGAAGAAGTAATAAATAAATTGTTTTACTTAAAAACTCATCTTTTAAAATACCCTGTAATAAATGATTTAGATTTTTTAAGTAATGTTTTACAATATCCAAATGTATATTTAAAATGGACATCATCTAAACCAGATTTAATAGAAAATGGTAAATATTTATTTCCAAAAGAAGATGCTATTGTAGAAGTAGGGTTGCAAATATATATTAATGGAGAACCGCAAAACTACTTTGATACTTTTGAAATTTCTGTTGGTAAATCAAAGATAACCCCAATTTTTGATGTTAACTTTTCTAATGGACTACCGAATAATTGGGAAACGACTTCGAATGAATACAATACATTTTATCCGGGTGATACTTTAACAAGTGAAATTTTCACAATTTCTAGTCCTTCACGATTAATTATTAATAGTAATTCGTCAAATGGAAAATGTAATATTATTTTATATATTGACAATGAAATCCTTGATTCCATACCTATTAATTTACAAAAAGAATATCATAACTATCTTTTAACAATCGATAAGTTAGAAGTTAATAAAATTGTTTTTGAATTTATCGACGGTCCAATAACTCTAAACTTTATTCGATTAGCATCTGATCCTAATAGTTTAGAAGTTGATTATGAGCCACCAATAATTTTTGCTAATATTCCAACTCGTATTCCAGTTGGTACGACTATTGATTTAGAGTCTTGTTATGCAATTGATAATGTAGATGGTAAAATGAGTTGTTCAATTATCGAAAATAACTTAGATATTTCAAAGGCTGGAACATATAATATTATATTTTATGCTAGTGATAGTTCTAATAATGAAGCAACTTTAGAATTAATAATCACTGTTTTCCAACCTGATACATACAAACGATTAGAATATAATCCAACTGAAGTTTTAGTAAAATTTATTGATTTAGGCAAATATTATACGAATGATGGTGAAAAAGGAGAATCTATCTTTATTAAAATCGGTGAAATAGATATTTTAGTTGATGCTGGAAAGCCAAATCGAAATACACATAAAGCATTAGATGATATTTTAGCTAATTATCTAACTGGAAAACTTGATTATATTATTGCTACACATCCTGACCAAGACCATATTGGTGGTTTTGCATATGTGTTAGAAAATTATGAAGTCGATATGGCTATTATCTATTCTACAACACACCATCAAAAAAGCACCTTAGAACTTCGTTTTTTAGAAGCATTATCTAATGAGCCAGGTTTAGATGTATGTGAAATTAAAGATAATATTGAAGGTAATTTACAAAAAAATTATTGTCTTGAAAAATATAATTTAGCTCCTAGTATCACAATTACCTTTATTGATACAACATTTTATAATTCGGATAAAACTAATGAATCAAGTATCGTGTTTGTGTTAGAAGCATTTGGAACAAAGATATTGTTAAATGGGGATGCGGAAGAGAAACAAGAGTTAGTATATGCACCAAAGGTTGGAAATGTTAATATTTTAAAACTAGGACATCATGGTACTCGTAATGCTACTAGTGAATTTTTACTTTCGTATTTGAATCCGGAAATTGTAATTGTATCTCATGGAGTAATGTTAGGTAATGGTCATGGTCACCCGACTTTTGAAACTATTAATCGGATTTATCAATTTAATTCTAATATTAAAATCTATACTCCTGCTGGCGGTGGCAGCGAGGAAGATAATTGTAGAATAATTGGACCAAGTTATAAATGTGAAGCTAATAATTTAAGTTATCAACGTAATGGAACGATAACTGTTACCATAACACAAAGTAATTATATTATTACTTCCGAAAACTATGGTCAAAGCCCAATCGAATTTTCGAGTCTAACTTTTTGGCAAAACCATCCAGAAAGAAAGTATTCACATATAAGTAAATAAAAAAGTAACTCTTGATTAATAATCAAGAGTTACTTTGTTTTTATTGAAAAAACACCTGAAAAATTATATAATATATTGTAAAAATCGAGGGATTATCATGAAAGGACTATCTTTTTTAAATCAACAAAATGAATACTATGATGTTGGAATAGTCAATATTGAAAGTTATTGTGAATTTCATAATATTCCGCCACAATATGAATGGGTTAAAAGTATTTTTGTTTTTAGTTTTGGATACCAACAACCTCGGATAAAAACATCTCAATATATTAGTGCTAAATTTGCTTATGGGGATGATTATCATCAAGTTTTAACGCGATTCTTAGAAGATTTACTTTCAAGAGAGGAAATTTTTAAAAGATCTCGTTATGAAATAAAAGTTGATGTTAATCCATTCAACGAAAAAACGCTTGCTTATTTAGCAGGTTTAGGTGTTTTTGGAAAAAACAATTTAATTATAAGCCCTCGTTTTGGTACTTATCATTATTTAGCCACCATTCTTACTGACCTAAAGTTTTCCGAATATAGTAAACCATTAGAGATTGATTTATGCGGGCAATGTGATTTTTGCATTAAAGCATGTCCGACTAAGGCTTTAAATCAAGTTTTTGTAAGAGAAAAGTGCTTATCATATTTAACACAATATCCGTCAATAAATTATGAACTATATAATAAAATAAGAAATGTTTTTGTTGGATGCGATATTTGTCAAGAAATATGTCCTTATAATAAAAAAGAATACTCTATTTTACCGGAACTTTACTTTAATGATTTATCTTTAGTTAATTTAGAAAATTTAGAAAAAAATGACATAAAAAATTTTAAAAAATACTATGCTAAAAAAACCTTTAAATGGATTGGTTTAGTTAAAATGATTCGGAATATTTTAGTTTTAGAAACAAATAATAAAAATATCTCAATAGAAAAATTAAATTATTATCAAAATAAATTTAAAAATATTGATTGGTTTGTCAAACATATTGAATATTTGAAGGAGAAGATGGAAAAATGCCAATAAATGTAGTTTTATTTGAACCAGAAATTCCTCAAAACACCGGTAATATTATGCGCACTTGCGTTGCGACTAATACAATTTTACATTTAATTGAACCATTAGGATTTAAATTAGATGATAAACATATCGCCCGCAGTGCTGCCAATAATATCAAAGATTTAAGATACTTTGTTTATAAAAATTTTGATGATTTTTTAAGTAAAAATGAAGGTGAGTTTTATTTTTTAACGCGTTATGGATTACGTGGTCCACATGATATTGATGCTAGTGATCCAAATAAAAACTATTACTTTATATTAGGTAAAGAATCAACGGGAATACCTAAAGAAATATTACAAAAATATTTAGATCGTTGTATTAGATTACCAATGACTGATAAAGTGCGGTCATTAAATCTTTCTAATGTAGCAGCAATTATAATTTATGAAGCACTTCGCCAACAAGATTTTGTTGGGTTGGAAAAATTTGAACCAGAAAATATGAAAGGTAAGGATTACCTTTTAAAATAATTATAATTTTCTCCGTTTTACAAATACTATACATTGTAGAATGGAGGAAGGTTAATGAAAAACAAAAAAGAAAAACAACCACGTAATGACCGAGTTGAATTTGGTTGTGAATGTGGTTGTACGGAAAATGTTGAGTTCTCGGAGGAGTTTGGAAAAAATAAACATAAAAATAAAAATGCTAAAGCCAATCGCGATGGAAATCTAACTCGTACTAATGCTTATGCTGGAATGACTGAATATGCTAATGAGTTAGGTACTGCTCGTAATGCGATTGATACAATTGGGAATGACCCAATTACGGATGATTTTGTAGATGACTATAGAAACTTTACAACTCAAAACAATCCGTATCCGTATGCTTATAATACTCAGTATGAAATAGCACGTGAACCATATCATGATAATGAAGATCGGGATTTTAAAAAATTAGAAGATGCCCGAAAAAACTATTTTGAAAAACTTCACCGTGAACATCACAACAAACACAATAAACAAAACAATTCCTAACACATTCTATTGAAAAAAGACCCCTTTGGGGTCGTTTTTCATTTAGAGTATAAAACAACTTATTTAGCCAATAATAATAAAAGGAGGATTGAAATATGGAAAGAGATAAAAAAAGAAAATTTGTTTTTTTAAGCGATTCTGCTACTAAACATTATTATCCATATCATGATGTAAATCCGGATGATTTGGAATTCGGTAGTGAAGAAGATTTTACTTATGATGAACGACTAGAAAAAGCTCGAAAAAAATTAAAATTTAAAAGTGCGATTGATTATGAAGAATATGATCAAAATTTAAAAAAATAAAAATCCAGGTTATCCCTGGATTTATTTTTTAAACTGGAGCAGGTAACGAGAATCGAACTCGCATCTCCACCTTGGCAAGGTGGCATAATAACCATTATACGATACCTGCGTAAGTCCGATGTTAATTATATCAAAATTAAAAATAAAATGCAAGTATTAAATTAAAGATTTTGTATAAAATTTTTGACAAATATGATATAATTGTGATATGAAAATTTAATTTACATTGGAGAGGATTATGAAAGAAATTGTGGTAGCTGGGGGATGCTTTTGGGGTGTCGAAGAGTATTTTTATCGCTTAAAAGGAATAATTGCAACAAGTGTAGGTTATGCAAATGGGAATTATTTAAATCCAACTTATGAAGAAGTATGCCAAGGAAAAGCTACGCATGCGGAAGCGTGTCGAATCGTCTATGATGAAAATATTATTACCTTAGAACAAATTTTAGAACATTTGTTCCGTTTTATCGATCCAACGTCTATAAATAAACAAGGTGGGGATATAGGCTTACAATATCGAACAGGTGTTTATTTTATAGATGAAAATGATGAAATAATTATTAAACAATTTATTGCCAAAGAACAACTAAAATATTCGCAAAAGATTGTTGTAGAAGTTGAAAAATTGCGTAATTATTCGCTTGCAGAGGAGTATCATCAAAAGTATTTACAAAAAAACCCGAATGGATATTGCCATGTAAATCTTGGATTAATTCAAGAACATGAGAAAAAGTAATTCCTTAAATTTTTAAGGAATTTTTTTCATTTAACTTGTATTTTAAATACATTCGTTATATAATAATTAAGTATTTAATTATTAAGAACTTAATTATCGTGGAGGGTTTAATTTGGAACCTATTGCAAAAAATTTATTAACGTCATTAATGAAGTTTCGAAGAATCAATTATCAAGAAAATGCCATTAACAAACTTAATTTGTCACAAATGGCTGTACTAGTAAAACTAGTAGAAAGTTTAAAATATGAAAAACATATTATTATGAGTAAATTAAGTACAATGTGTGGCCTAACTCGCCCTGCTTTAACACAAATTATCAATCGATTAGAAGAAAAAGGATATGTAAAAAGAGAAGTTTCCAATGACAGTCGTCGTGAAGTACTAGTTTCAATTACTCCTGAGGGAATGGTGGTTGCGGAGAAGGAACGTGAAAAAATGATTCACTTTTTTGAAAGAGTTGTTGAACGGTTGGGGGTCGAAGATACACAAACATTTATCTATTTGTTAGATAAACTTTATGATGTTATTACAAATTTGGAAAAGGAAAATGTGTAGATTATGTTAAGGTTAGAAAATATTGTTAAACATTATGTTACTCCAGGAATGACTGTTGAGGCTTTAAAAGGTATTACTTTAAGCTTTCGTAAGTCAGAATTTGTATCGGTGTTAGGACCATCAGGTTGTGGAAAAACAACTTTACTTAATATTATTGGTGGACTAGATCGTTATACTTCCGGAGATTTATACATTAACAACCGTTCTACTAAAGATTTTACCGACCGTGATTGGGATAGCTATCGCAATAATAGTGTTGGCTTCGTTTTCCAAAACTACAATCTAATTCCACATCAAACCGTTTTAAGTAACGTTGAATTAGCGTTAACATTATCTGGAGTATCAAAACAAGAACGTCGTCGCCGAGCAATTGAAGCATTAGAAAAAGTAGGTCTTCATGATCAACTAAATAAATTACCAAACCAATTATCGGGCGGACAAATGCAACGTGTAGCCATTGCACGAGCTATCGTCAATGATCCTGATATATTATTGGCCGATGAACCAACTGGAGCTTTAGATAGTAAAACTAGTATTCAAATCTTAGAAATCCTTAAAGAGATATCCAAAGAACGTCTTGTGATTATGGTTACACATAATTCGGATTTAGCTTATCGTTATAGTAGCCGAATTATTCAATTAAAAGATGGTGAAGTAATTAGCGATACTAATCCGCCTACTGAAGAGGAATCCAAAGAACCAAATAAAGTATATAAACTAATTAAAACTTCAATGTCCTTTGTTACTGCCCTAATGTTAAGTTTAAAAAATCTTATTTCTAAAAAAGGACGTACTATTTTAACGGCTCTTGCGGGAAGTATTGGAATAATTGGGATTGCTTTAGTATTATCCATCTCATATGGATTTGATAAATATATTCAAGATTTGCAATCCAATACCTTATCGGAATATCCATTAACTATTAAGAGAACAGCGTTAAACATTAATGTTATGGATCAATATGATTTAGCTGAAGAGTTTCCTGATGATTTAATTGTTAAAATTAGGGAACGAGGGATTCAAAATTTCACCCATAGCAATAAAATTGATCATGAGTATGTAGAATACTTACAAGGATTAGATTCGAAATGGTATCATTCAATTCGTTATATGCGAAATTTAGATTTAAATATTATTGTTAAAAATGGTGATAATTATCTACAACTTGAAACGGGCAATTTTCAAACACAATCACCGTTTTTAGAAGTAGAAGATGATCGTCGTATATTAAAAGATCTAATCGATAATTATGAGTTTATAAAACGACAATATGATGTGTATGGATCTTTACCACAGGAACCAGGGGATTTAGTTTTAATCATTGATAAATATAATCAAATCGACCGTAAAATTTTAGAAGCTTTAGGCTATGAAATAACTGATGAAAATAAAGAAGTAAGTTTTGATGATTTGTATAACTTACAAATGCGTTTAGTTTTTAATGATGATTATTATCAATATATCGAAGAAACTAATTCGTTTACCAAAAAACAACCAAGCGAACAATTGTTTAACATTAAAAAAAAATTAGAGGTAAAAATTGTTGGTATTTTAAGAGTAAAAGAAAATGTCGATTTTACTTTATTTGGGGAAGGATTATATTATTCTCCAAAATTAGTAGAAGAGTTTTTAAAAGATGCTAAAAACTCTCACATTGTTAGTGTTCAAAAAGAAGTAGGGTATACACGAAATGTATTAGAAGGCGATAGTTTAGTTGTTAAAGACGAAAAAACATTTAACCTATTAATGCAAAGACTTGGTGGAGATGATTTACCACATTGGATTAGTATTTATCCAAAAGACATTGAATCAAAAGAAGCAATCAAAGAGTATTTAAACAAATATAATGAAAATAAATCTAATGAAGAAAAGATTATTATAGAAGATTTGTCTGAGGCGGTAACTAGAGCCCTTCGCACCTTGATTAATACTATTTCCTATGTCTTAATTGCCTTTGCCGCAATCTCTCTAGTAGTTTCATCAATTATGATTGGGATTATTACTTATGTTTCAGTAATTGAACGAACTAAAGAAATTGGAGTTTTACGCAGTATTGGTGCTCGTAAAAAAGATATTTCACGAGTGTTTAATGCAGAAACGATTATTATTGGATTCACTGCTGGAGTAATTGGAATCACAATTGCTTATATTTTAACAGTACCAATTAATATAATTATTAATTCTTTAGCTGGTGATAGTGTTCGTAACATTTCTCAATTAAATCCAATTCATGCCTTAATTCTTGTATTAATTAGTATGATTTTAACTCTAATATCTGGCCTAATCCCAGCAAGAATTGCTGCTAATAAAGATCCAGTGGTGGCTTTACGTACTGAATAGTTTATTTAGAATCTAAAAGAAAAAATTCTTTTAGATTCTTTTTTATTAGAGCTTTTCTTTACTAAATAGTCTTAATGGTGTAAAATAGGATTTAGATGAGGTGATAAAATGAAAATATATACAAAGTCTGGTGATAATCAAACTACTAGTATTGGTAATAAACGTGTTTCAAAAGATCATATTATTGTTGAAGTTAATGGGACAGTTGATGAACTTACATCTAATTTAATGGTGTGCTTCCATTTAATCGATGATGAAAAAGTTAAAGATATTATTAAAAATATATGTGTTAATTTAACTCATTTAAGTTTTGAAATAATTACAAAAAAAGAATATATAACTAATGAACATGTAGGAACATTAGAGAAATTAATTGATGAATATGATGAAAAATTACCTAAATTAACTAACTTTATTTTACCAGGAAGTAATTTAGCGAGTTCACATTTACATGTTAGTCGAACAGTATGTAGAAGATTAGAAAGAAAAATAGTTGCTTTAGGAAAAGAATATCGGGTATCTCAAAGTATTTATCAGTATTTAAATCGTTTATCAGATTTATTATTTGTTCTGGCTCGTTTTATTGGAAAAGAAGATATTTTAATTAAATTAGTTTTAAATAATTTAAATTCTTAACAAAAAGATGTTTAAAGATATCATGCGATATCTTTAAACATCTTTTAATTTTATATTGCAAACGCTACCAAAATGTGTTATAATTTTACTTGGAAAGTAAGGAAAGGAGGAGAATATGAGTCTTACGGTTAAAAAATTCTTCAAAAATTTTCTTGCACTAGTTGTATTAGCACTAGTGATGGTAGTTTTAGCAGGGTGCAAAAAAGATGAAAGTATTGAATTGTCTTTTGCACAAAGTTCATATCAAGTGACTGTTGGAGAAGAACTAGAAATAAAACCAACAGTTAAAAAAGGTAAAGATGTTGGCGAAGTTAAATTAGTTTATTCATCAGAAAATCCAAACATCGCAACATATGTAAATGGTAAAGTTACTGGGGTTGCGGTTGGAGAAACAAAAATCAAAGTAGCTGTTGAAGGGCGACCAGAAGTTTACAAAGAAGTAAAAGTTACTGTTGTTGCTAGAGAGTATACTATTACTTATAAATTAAATGGTGGAACTTTAACAAATGCTCTAGAAAAATTTACTGAAGATCAATTACCACTTACATTACCTACTCCAACAAAAGAAGGATATACATTTGCAGGTTGGTATTTAACAAGCGATTTTAGTGGTAATGCAGTAACACAAATTACTGAAGCTAAAAATATTACTGTTTATGCTAAATGGGCAGAGCCAGTAGTTGAATACACAATTACATATGAATTAAATGAAGGAACACTAGAAAATCCAAAAACTAAATTTACTGCTAGTGAACTTCCTTTAACACTTGCAACACCAACAAAAGAAGGATATACATTTGCAGGTTGGTATTTAACAAGTGACTTTAGTGGTAATGCAGTAACACAAATTACTGAAGCTAAAAATGTTACTGTTTATGCTAAATGGGAAGCAATTGAATATACAATTACTTATGAATTAAATGAAGGAACATTACCAGCTGGGGCAGTAAGTAAATTTACAATTGAAGATTTAGCTGTTACATTACCAACACCAACACGTGAAGGATATGATTTTGAAGGTTGGTATTTAACAAGCAACTTTAGTGGAGAACCAATTACTAAAATCACTACTATTGGTAATGTTACTGTATATGCAAAATGGACTGTAACACTACCAACATATGAAATAATTTATCATTTAGATGGTGGAGTAAATCCAGCAGATGCTCCAACACATTATCGTGAAGGCGAAGCTGTGACATTGCCAATTCCAACAAAAGAAAATTATGTCTTTATGGGATGGTATACAGATCCAGACTTTGAAAATGGACCTGTTACAGAAATACCAGCGGGATCATCTGGTCCAAAAGTATTCTATGCATATTTTGAAGAACGAATTGTATCTACAATCACCTACAATCTAGATGGTGGAAGATTTATTAATACGATTGAACAATTAAAATATGAATTCATGTTAGATTACTATGAATTCATTAAACCAGCAATGAGTTTTGATGATTTTGCACATGGCGAAGGTAAAACAAGTGGATACCAAGGACCATGGGCAACACCAAATGCTGGAACATATGCAATTGAAAGATTATATGTTGCCAATGGAAGCAAAGATCCAAATCCAAACTCACAATACTTCATTAATCGTCCAGAATACAATGCGAAATGGTTACCATTCTTTGAATTACTAGACCAAATGGTAACAGAAACAAACCCAACTCAAAACTTCTGGGGTAGTACATGGACAGGACATATTCGATTCCGTGAATTTATGGTTGGTTCACGATATAATGATGCAAGTAGTATAGCAAGATTCCTTGCATTAAATATAATTCCACGTTCATTAGTAACAGAATTTGATAACTTTACAGATACATTTGAATTATTAGTACCAGGAAAAGAAGGATATGTATTTGGTGGATGGTATACAAGTTCTGACTTTAGTGGAGAACCAATAACAAAAGTAGAAAAAGGAACGACTAGAAACTTAGTATTATATGCAAAATGGGAACAAATATATACCATTACATATGAATTAGATGGTGGAACATTACAAGATCCAAAAACAAAATATGTATCTAATGAACTACCATTAACACTACCAATACCGACAAAAACAGGATATAAGTTTGTTGGATGGTATTTAACAGATGACTTCAGTGGTGACCCAGTAGTTGAACTTACTGAAGCAAAAGATTATACATTATATGCAAAATGGGAACAAATATATACCATTACATATGAATTAGATGGTGGAACATTAGAAAATCCAATTGATAAGTTTACTATTGGTGATCTACCAATCACTCTTCCAACACCAACAAAAGAAGGCCATAACTTTGTTGGATGGTATTTAACAGATGATTTCAGTGGTGACCCAGTAGTTGAACTTACTGAAGCTAAAAATGTTACTGTTTATGCTAAATGGGAAGTTCATTCTTATGATGTTACTTTTGATGTTGAAGGAGAAACAACTGTTATCCAAGTTCAATATGGTCAAACAGTAACAAAACCTCAAGATCCAGTTAAAGAAGGATATGTATTCTTAGGATGGTATTTAGAAGATGAATTGTATGATTTTGCAACACCAGTTTCTGGTCCAATCACTTTAGTAGCACAATTTAGAGAATTAACAGTTCTTGAACGTGCGAAAATTGCTTTATTAGATGAAGAGATTCCAACATATTTCCCTTATGGTAAGTTTGCTGAAAACAAACTATTAAATCATCTTCCAACTTCACTTGAAGGATTCCCAACAGTTACTATTACTTGGTCTGGAGATCCAGAAGAATTTGATGAAGACCTAGTACTTAAAAAACAACGCATGTTGTATTATGAAACAACTATCGTTGCAACACTTTCAAGTCCAGACGAAACTGATATGACTGTTGAATTCAAAGTTAATATTGGTATTGTAGAAAAACCAATGCCGGAAGCTTATGGTATTAGTCAAGTTTCACGCGCTGGCGCTACATCATTCAACGTAGAAGCGTATAATGCAGAAAACGGATTTGGAAATAAATTTGACGGTGGAACAAATATCACTAGTCGTTCATTTACTAGATTTAGTGGATTAGTATTTAAATCTAATTTCACATGGGGAAGTGTTACTGCTGATTTCTACTTATTTATCCGTGCTGGAAATATCTTTAATATTCAAGATAGCCACTTAGTACAAGATGGTGATGTATATCGCATCACAGGTAGCAGTAGTCAAAGTTGGGCAGAAGCTTCATTTGCAAGAATCGTTTACAACAGTACTAATAAAGATGGTGTTATTAAAGGCGATCAATTAAAATCCGTTTTAGGATTACAAGGTCTTGATACATATCATATTTGGATTGTTGATAGCCAAGGAAACATTGTCTTAAAACACACTGGAACGCAACCTAACCATGAATACGTCATTCCTGCTGGCGGATATATAATTGAACGTGCATATATTGACGGAAATCCTAATAACTCAGGTAACGTGACTGCTGCAATACTTGGCTTCTTCCAAAACGCAACAAAAGTCGAAATTCTTAAATTTGAAGTTCATAATGAATATAAATAATCATTGATGATTTAGAGGTATATTCTTTAAAATGCGAGGAATATACCTCTATTTTTGTTTTGTATAAGTCTATTTTTCGAAAGTCTTCTTGAATGAAAACGTTAATTATGCTATAATTATTCTAGCTGGATAGATTTTGAGAAGGAAAGTATGAAGGCAAGTATGTAAAACAAGGATTGGGATTATTAAGACTAATTATCTTAGTTTTACTTGTGGGGATACTAAGTGCATGTAAACAAGATGAAAAAGAAATTGAATTATCATTTATTAAAACAAGTTATGAAATATATGTTAATGAAGAAGTTGAAGTGTTGTTGCGATTAAAAAATGTTAAAAAGAAAGATATCGTTTTTGAATCAGAAAACCCTGATATTGCTACTTTTGAAAATGGTGTTTTAAAAGGGGTAAGTGTTGGTAAAACAACCATTAGTATAATGATAAAAAATAAATTAAACACGAGAAAGTATATATATGTTGATGTTATTGAAAGAGTAGATGAGGAGTATAGTATTACGTATTATTTAGATGGCGGGAAAAACCATCCAAATAATCCAGCGAAGTATACAAAAGAACAATTACCAATTACGTTTTATGAACCAACTAAAGAACATTATATTTTTGATGGTTGGTATGTAAATGCATCATTTACTTCAGAAAAGGTGACACAATTAAAAACAGGAAATGATGGCAATATTCGTTTGTATGCTAAATGGGTTCCTGCTACCTATCAAATAAATTATCATGTTTTAGAAAATGCAAGGCATCAAAATAAAACTTCATATACTATTTTTGATTTACCATTTAATTTAACTTCTGCAAGTTTATCAGGATATATTTTCAAAGGATGGTATTTAGATCAAGAATATACTAATAGTATTGATACTATTGATATATCTATTGTTGGTATTAGGGATGTGTATGGTAAATTTGAAAAGGCTTATAATATTACTTATCATTTAAATGAGGGAACTTTACCAAATGATGCAATAAAAATCTTTTCGAAATCTGATTTAGGATTAAAGTTACCAATACCTACAAAAGATGGATATACTTTCTTAGGTTGGTATGATAATCCAAACTTTATCGGGGAAGCGATTGATACTATTGAAGAAGAACAAGATTTAGTGTTGTTTGCTAAATGGAGTGGTGGAAATCAAGAATATCCTATTACTTATAATTTAAATAAGGGCACCTTACCTGAAGACGCAATTACTAAATATAAAGAAAATGAAACGATTACTTTACCAATTCCAACTAAAGAAGGAGCTACTTTTGGTGGATGGTTCTTAGATGCTCAATTAAAAACATATAAAATCAGTGAAATATCAAATGGCACGGCTGGAGATATTACTTTATATGCTTGCTGGTTATATGAAGTAATATTTGAAATAGAGGGTAATGACATTAAAGAAATGGTCATTGAAAATGACAAGGTAACTAAACCTGAAGATCCTCAAAAAGAAGGATACACTTTTGACAGATGGGTTATTATTGTTAATGATGTAGAAGTAGAATTTAATTTTAATAGTCCAATTACTTCTAATGTTAGAATTATTGCTAAATTTATTGAAAATGTAGGAAATAATTAATAATTAAATTTTTAATAGTTTCACTTTTTAATAAACTATTCAATAGATTTAATTAGTTTTTATACATTATAATTAGGGTCATACTTTTTAATATGATATAATTTAAAGGAGGGAGGTATGTATGAGTCTAACTAAAAAAAGCCTATTTAAAAATTTATTGGCTCTAGTAGTATTAATGCTAGTGATGGTTGCTGTGGCCGGCTGTCGTAAAGATGACAAAATTGAATTGTCTTTTGCACAAAGTTCATATCAAGTGACTGTTGGAGAAGAACTAGAAATAAAACCAACAGTTAAAAA